>Ga0208117_100011_pt1 | contig 240739 bp, 221 predicted proteins | sample LakWasMet26_LOW6_2_FD_183870 | JGI IMG/M metagenome (GOLD analysis project Ga0208117, IMG submission 183870) | Freshwater sediment methanotrophic microbial communities from Lake Washington under simulated oxygen tension - Sediment Metagenome... | ecosystem: Environmental > Aquatic > Freshwater...
GGCGGTTACGGGCCGATTTTCGCTGGAAATAAGACAAAACCGGGGTCAGGGCAACACATCTTCGTGTTGGAAAATCATTATAACCTATTGATGAATATGAGATTAATTAATTTTCATTCAAACACTAAATAGGGCAACTTCGTATATAGAAGCCTGTATTGAGCTTAACCGCTATGCGAACAATTACCCTGTTCCGGTCAAAAACCGGCGCCAGATAACACTGCCCTATTGACTGCCACAACTTATCAAACACTTGTAAGTTTAAACAGACATACCCGCTACTCTCCACAAACAAAAAAGCCACTGATAACAGTGGCTTTTATATTCTTTACAGAATCAGTCTAAGGTGACCTCTAGAACGGAATGTCATCATCGAAATCGTCATAATTTGGCGGTGGCGGCATTGAACCGGGGCTGCTTTGCGGCGCCGGTTGCTGAGGCTGAGCGGCAGGCTTCGAGTACCCGCCCTGCGGCTGTTCGCCGCCAAAATCGGAAGTACCGCCGCTACGGCTGTCCAGCATGTTCATGGAGTCGGCAACAATTTCGGTAGTATAGCGATCCTGGCCGTCTTGAGCCTGCCATTTGCGCGTACGGATATGGCCTTCAATATAGGCTTGGCTGCCTTTTTTCAGATATTCCCCGGCGATTTCGGCCAAGCGGTTAAACATCACCACCCTATGCCATTCGGTTTCTTCGCGGCGTTCGCCGGTTTGCCGGTCTTTCCAGCGTCTGGAAGTCGCCAGACTCAATGTCGTAACAGCGCCGCCGCTTGGCATATAACGAACCTCAGGGTCGGCGCCAAGCCTTCCTATTAACATCACTTTATTAAGCATCTATTTCTCCTCATTATTTGCGCGGTTACGCATTGACGTACTGAGTGACCAGACGTTGTAATTGGCCTTTATCAAGTTTCTGATTATCAACCTTAAGATAAACCAAGCCCTCTTCATAATGCAAGGTAACATCCTCTACGCCGCTGATCTTAAGCGTTTCGGCAACAAATTCATTGGCGCCTTGCTCACTGAGTTTTTCTAGCGAAATAAGCAGATTTGCCACATACCGCGGCGGCTTCATCCATAAGGATACCGCCAGCCAGCTGAATGCGGCGGCGGCGCAGAATAAAAACACCGCGGTAACCCCGAATTCGCCGTTAAACCAGCCGCCGACCAGCCCGCCCATAAAAAGCCCCATGAACTGCGAGCTTGAATAAGCGCCCATTGCCGTGCCTTTCAAGTCAGCCGGCGCTGTCTTGGATATTAAGGAAGGCAGGGTTGCTTCCAGCAGGTTAAAGCCGCAGAAAAACAGCCACAAAAAGCCTATAATCCCGAGCAAATTTTGATGAACGGCCGACAAGCCCAGTTCAGCCAACACCAACACCGCGATGGCTCCCAAAAACACCTGCTTCATCTTGCGTTTCTTTTCCGCCAGGATAATGAACGGCACCGCGAATGCCATTGAAACCGCGAAAACGGGCAAATAAACCTGCCATTCATGTCCGGCTACTAATCCCGCGTTACGCATCAACGAAGGAACCACCACAAAGATAGCCATTAAAATCAGGTGCAAGGTAAAAATGCCGTAATTCAGGCGCAATAAATCAGGATTTTTCAGCACCTGCATTGCTTCTTCGGGAACGAACTCCGCATCCCGGTGCAATTTGGATTGCTGGGGGTTCGGAACGACATAAATAATCGCTAAAATAGCCAGAAGCGTAAGCACCGCAGTGACGCCAAAAACACCCTGCACTCCGCCGAATCCGGAAATAATAGGCCCGGCGACAATGCCGACGCCAAACGATCCGCCGATGCTGATTCCGATAATCGCCATGGCCTTGGTGCGGTGAACTTCCTGCGTCAGATCGGCCACCAGCGCCATGATAACCGCCGAAACCGCACCTGCGCCCTGAAAAGCCCTGCCCGCCAGAACCCCGTAAATGCTGGTCGACAGCGCCGCAATCACGCTACCGATAAAAAACAGCACCAAGCCGATGATAATGATTTTTTTACGGCCGAAGCGGTCAGACATCAGACCAAAGGGGATTTGTAACAGAACCTGGGGCAATCCGTAAATACTCATCGCCAGGCCTATCAGTGCAGGCGTTGAACCCTCAAGCTGCTCGGCGAATAAAGATAACACCGGCAAAATCATAAATAACCCCAGCATCCGCAAAGCGTAAATGCCTGCCAACGACCATGTGGCGCGTTTTTCCGATGATGTCATCGAACTCGTAATGTCCTGCATTGTTGTCAAAACCAGCTTCTCCTTTTTGACCAGAATTTTAAAAAATGTAGGGTACGCATCGCGTACCGTTGTTCTCATTCTCAGTAAAAGGTACGCGATGCGTACCCTACTAACTCAGTGGTTTATCTCACTATTTTATGCCGTGCATTATAACAAGCTTTGTTCAGCGCATTTGCTCAATTGTGCTTGAATTGCCGCTTAACTAACCAGCGCCATGACCTGCGTTAAGAATTGCAGCCCGGCGGTTTTAAAATCAATGACTGAAATTTGACTGGCCCTAACCATGCCGATAACGCCGACCATAATCCAGAACACGTTCAGCAAGGTATAGGCGTTATCCTTTTTGAGTATGGAGCACCAGGAAAGAATCACCGCATCGGTGGTATTAAAAGCCCAGACGAACAGAAACGGACTTTCGGGACCCAACCAACTGACCAGCGAAAAGCTGAAAATGCGCATCAGCACGCCAAGCATTTCTATAAATTTGATGTATTGGAATATGAATGAATTTAATGTGGCGATCATTATTTAAACGGTTAATAGTAAGAATGTAGCGAAGTGCGTTGTTTGTATTAGGATAACTTTGAACGTATATTATAGAGTTGTTGAAATTGCCGGACTTAATTAATGGATACGATCAGCATTCGTGGCGCCAGAACCCATAACCTGAAAAACATCGATCTTGACCTACCCAGGGATCAACTCATTATTATCACCGGACTGTCCGGTTCGGGTAAATCGTCGCTAGCCTTCGACACCATTTATGCCGAAGGCCAACGGCGCTATGTGGAATCGTTGTCCACTTATGCCCGCCAGTTCTTGTCGATGATGGAAAAGCCTGATGTCGACCATATCGAAGGCTTGTCCCCGGCTATTTCCATCGAACAAAAATCCACCTCGCACAACCCGCGTTCCACCGTCGGCACCATCACCGAAATCTACGATTATTTAAGACTGCTCTATGCCCGTGCAGGTACGCCGCGTTGCCCTGAACACCAGGTTTCGCTGGAAGCGCAAACCGTCAGCCAGATGGTTGACCATGTACTCTCGCAACCTCAGGATCAGCGTTGGATGCTGCTGGCTCCGGTGGTCAACGACCGCAAGGGCGAGTATATCCAGTTGCTCGATGACCTGCGCGCCCAAGGCTTCATCCGCGCCCGTATCGACGGCACGGTGTACGACCTGGACGAGACGCCAACGCTGGATTTGAAAAAGAAACATACCATTGAAGTCATCGTCGACCGCTTCAAGATTCGCGAAGACATCGCCTTGCGCTTATCCGAATCTTTTGAAACGGCTCTGCGCATTGCCGATGGCATCGCCATCGCCGCCTGCATCGATGACGCGACCGAATTGATGTTTTCCGAGCGCTACGCCTGCCCTCACTGCGGCTACAGCCTGCCAGAACTGGAACCGCGCATCTTCTCGTTTAACAATCCTAAAGGCGCATGCGGCAGTTGCGACGGGCTGGGTGTACGTCAGCATTTCGATCCCGAACTGATTATCCATAATCCCGACATCAGCCTTGCCGGGGGTGCGATTCGCGGCTGGGACCGGCGCAATGCCTATTATTACCAACTGATCTGCTCGCTGGCCAGGCATTACAACTTCGACCCGGAAGCGCCTTTCTCGGAACTGTCCAAGGAACACCAGGACATCATTCTTTACGGCAGCGGCCATGAAGCCATTGAATTCAAATTCATGACCGGAACCGGCTCGGTCAAAAAAAGACGCCACAGCTTTGAAGGCATCGTCGCCAACATGGATCGGCGTTACCACGAGACCGATTCTCAACTGGTGCGCGATGAACTGGCCAAATATCTATCCCAAAAACCGTGTAACGCTTGCGAGGGCGCGAGGCTGAATGTTTCCGCCAGAAACGTGTTTGTCGAAGACTTGCCGCTGCACCACCTGACCCGCTTCCCGATTCGCAAATCCCTGGACTTTTTTGCGCATCTTCATTTACCCGGTAAACGCGGCGAAGTTGCGGTAAAAATCGTCAAGGAAATCCAGGAACGGCTGGAGTTTTTAGTCAACGTCGGCCTCGATTATTTAACGCTGGATCGTAGCGCGGACACCCTGTCCGGCGGCGAAGCCCAGCGCATCCGCCTTGCCAGCCAGATCGGCGCGGGGCTGGTCGGCGTGATGTACGTGCTGGATGAACCGTCGATCGGCCTGCACCAGCGCGATAACCAGCGCCTTTTGAACACCCTGTTCCGCCTGCGCGACCTCGGCAATACCGTGATCGTGGTCGAGCATGACGAGGATGCGATCCGCTCTGCCCAGCATATCGTCGATATCGGCCCCGGTGCCGGAGTGCATGGTGGGCAGATCATTGCGCAAGGCACGCTGGAAGACATTATCAACACCCCTGATTCGTTAACCGGCCAGTATTTATCGGGAAAAATCGGCATTACCGTGCCCGAAAAACTGACGCCCGTCGATAAGGACAAACAGATCGTCATCCGCAATGCCCACGGCAACAACCTGAAAAATGTCGACATTTCATTCCCGATCGGCTTGCTGACCTGCATAACCGGCGTATCCGGTTCCGGCAAATCGACGCTGATCAACGATACCTTGTACTGTCATGCGGCGCGCTTGATTAACCGTGCCGGAGTCATTCCCGCGCCTTGCGACGCAATCGAAGGCCTGGAGCATTTCGATAAAGTCGTCGATATAGACCAAAGCCCGATTGGCCGCACGCCCAGATCGAATCCCGCCACTTACACCGGCCTGTTTACGCCGATACGCGAACTATTTTCGGCGACGCCCGAAGCAAGGTCGCGCGGCTATTCGCCCGGCCGGTTCAGCTTTAACGTCAAAGGTGGCCGCTGCGAAGCCTGCAAAGGCGACGGCGTGATTAAAGTCGAAATGCATTTTTTGCCGGATATTTTCGTTCACTGCGACAGCTGCGGCGGCAAACGCTATAACCGGGAAACGCTGGAGATACGCTACAAAGGCAAAACCATCAACGAAGTGCTGGACATGACCGTCGAAGACGCGGCCGAATTTTTCAGCCCGGTGCCGGTGCTGGCCCGCAAGCTGCATACATTGGTTGAAGTCGGCCTGAGTTACATCACCCTGGGCCAAAACGCGACCACCCTGTCCGGCGGCGAAGCGCAACGGGTCAAGCTCGCCAAAGAACTGTCCAAACGCGATACCGGCAAAACCTTGTACATTCTGGACGAGCCGACCACCGGCCTGCATTTCCATGACATCAAGCAATTGCTGAACGTGTTGCACACCCTGCGCGATCACGGCAACACCGTGATTGTCATCGAGCATAATCTGGATGTGATCAAAACAGCAGACTGGATCATCGATATGGGGCCGGAAGGCGGCGACGGCGGTGGAACGTTGGTTGCAGAAGGCACGCCTAAGCAGGTTTCCGAAAATAAAGCTTCGCATACCGGGGAGTATTTGAAGCGGTTTTATGAATAATGCGTGGGAGTTATAAAACCTGATGAGGCTGTCCTTTATTAGCCCGCATCAGGGATAACGCGGCGGCTGCACTGCCGGTGCTTTGGGAGATACAGGGCCTTGCACGGGGTTCACAGCCATAGTAGAGGTTTGGGCGCCACTCTGGCTTTCAACCAGACTATGTTTATACCGCGGCAACTTATAAGGAAAGCTTCGGTCACCTAATGGCCTCACAAAAGTATAGTTGGCGGGCGAGAGAACGAGAATCTTGCCGGTTTTGACAAACGCATCGTGTGGTTCAGGTATGGAAGCCAGGGCCGTAAAGGGGCTTATCCCGACATATAATCCGGTACCAACAACTGTCGCGATCAAACCCACGGGCCGGTAAAACAGGACATCCATCATTACAAAGCCAGGCTGTACTTCCTCGACGTTTCGCGAGGGTGCTAACGTAGAGCAAGAGGTTAACGATACTAAAACAAACAAGCTGGCCAATTTTTTCATAATCCCCCCGCCTATAGTTAGTTGATGAAAGGAATCTAGTCTAATTTTTAATCATTGTCCAGAGCCGAAAGTTTCAGCATAAGACAAGACGCACCTGCTTTTGGCATCCGTACGCTATCCGGCCGGCTGCTGAATAGCTTCTTTCAATTAATAACACATTTATCCAGAAACCTTATGTTAAAAGTAATTACGCACGGTATGAGCTTATGTTCCAGAATGGATGTAATAAGCCCTGTAGGGTAACCATTTTTTGGGATTCGGTTTAACGGGAAACTTTGAAAACGGTACGCGATGCGTACCCTACCTTATAGATTTTTTGAATATCTGTAGCTTAGTAATTTAGCTTAACAATGCAGGAGCAATTACCGAGGAGCAAAATCTGTCCATGTAGGCAACGCAGGAGCAGATGCCGGTTGCAAATGAAGCCCAATATTTCCGTATTAAACCTATCGCTTGATACCACCCCCAACTGTGATTATCCTGACAGCATAATTTACGCCGTGCTTAAAGCTACGTTTGTTATCCGGGAGAATTATCATGGGTCAAGAAGTTCATACCGAGTTTTACCAACCAGCTGATTTCGAACTCTTCCGGCAGCGCTTGGCAATAGAAACCCAGCTACTGGAACAATTGATAACGAAAGGCGCATGCTCAGAGCACGGCCCCATTGCCGGTTTTGAAATCGAGGCGTGGTTACTGGGTGATGACATGCGCCCTGCGCCATGCAATGCAAGCTATCTATCATCCTTCAACAACCCGTTAGCGAGCGCCGAACTGGCCAAATTTAATGTTGAGTTCAATACGCCGCCTATTCCTTTAGCGGGCAATGCGCTGATCCAGCTGAATAATGGTTTGCTCGGCACTTGGCAGCAAGCCGAGCAACATGCCCGGCAAATGCAGCTCCATCTATTGATGATCGGCTCTTTGCCCACGCTTCGGCTGGATGATCTTCATCTTGGCAATATGTCGGATATGAACCGTTACCGGGCACTCAATGAGCAAATCCTGAAAACACGCAACAGGCCGATTCATCTGGACATTCAAGGCCACGAGCATCTGAGAGTCGATCATCACGACGTGATGCTGGAAGCGGCGGCGACTTCGTTTCAATTGCATTTGCAATGCCCTTTGAGCCTTGCCCATTTTTATTATAATGCCTCAATTCTTGCTTCCGCATCGATGGTCGCTTTGTGCGCTAATGCGCCGTTTGTGTTTGGCAAGGACCTATGGCACGACTCGCGGATTCCGATATTCGAACAGGCGGTTGGCATCGGGGGATTAGGTGGCGTAGCGCAAGGGCCGTTATGGCGAGTGGGTTTTGGTTCTGATTTTGCCCGTCATTCCATTTTTGAGTGTTTCGCTGAGAATCTGGCACATTTTCCCATCATACTGCCGGAATGTTTTGATACCGAACCGGAATATTTTCAGTATTTACGCCTGCATAACGGCACAATCTGGCGTTGGAACCGGCCGTTGATCGGTTTTGATGAAGACGGCACCCCGCATATCCGCATCGAGCAGCGCACGCCTTCCGCAGGGCCGACAGTGATTGACGCTATTGCCAATGCGGCGTTTTTCTATGGCCTCTGCCAAAATCTGTGCGAAGAACTGCAAACGCAACAAAGCCCACTGTTAGCTTTTTCTCAAGCCAAGGACAATTTCTATCAAGCTGCCCGTTATGGTTTGGAGGTGCATATTGTCTGGTTTGATGAGCAAAAACAGCGCTTGCCCAGCCTTTTGAAAAATGAGCTGTTGCCGCGCGCAGCCTTGGGACTAAAATCGCTGCACATTAATCAACCGGACATCAATCTGTACTTAGACATCATCCGCCAACGGGTTGTGAGCCTGCAAAACGGCAGTACCTGGCAACGCCGTTTTATGCAAAAATACCCAGGCGATTTTGTCGCTTTGACCCGCTGCTATTTAGATAATCAACGCCGTAACAGACCAGTCGGCGAATGGGAAATACCTTGATCAACACTCTTCAACAGTTCACTGACTTGCCTGCGGGTTTGCTTGATACTCCGGTCGAAAATCTGCATCAGCTGATTCCGCAACCTGCGCTTTTCCATCTTTCCGGCAAACGATCCGATACGCTGTTTGTTTCTGTACTATTGCACGGCAATGAACCGACCGGCTTTTTAGCCCTGCAACGCTTATTGCAAAAATACCACCGGCAAATTTTGCCCCGGCCGGTCAGTATCTTTTTCGGCAACACTCAGGCGGCGCGCTTGAATTTACGCCGACTAGATGGGCAACCCGATTTCAACCGGGTCTGGCCCGGCACGGCATTACCTGAATCACCCGAACGGCAGGTTATGGAACAAATCGTCGCGGCGATGCGCCAACGTAAGCTGTTTGCCAGTATCGACATCCATAACAACACCGGCTTGAACCCGCACTATGCCTGCGTGAACAAATTGGATGACAATTTTTTACAGCTGGGTGCGTTATTCGGGCGGCTGCTGGTGCACTTCACCCATCCGAAAGGGACGCAATCCGCGGCTTTTGCTGAATTTTGTCCGGCCGTGACCTTGGAATGCGGCCGCCCCGGTCAAGAATATGGCACTGAACATGCGTTTGAGCTTCTCGACAGCTGCCTGCATCTAGCGGAAATCCCTTCCCATCCGGTCGCCAAACAGGATATCGATATTTATCACACTGCCGCTCAAGTCACGATTGCCGACGATGCCACATTCAGTTTCAGCGAAGAAACTGCCGACCTGTTTTTAAACCATGATTTGGAACGGATGAATTTTACCGACATTTCAGCAGGTACTGTCTTGGGAAAAACCAACCATAGCCGTCTTCCGGTGATTGCCAAGAACGAACAAGGCGAAGATGTGACCAGCCGTTTTTTCAGCAACGATGCGCAACGATTGATACTTAACCGCCCGGCTATGCCTTCGATGCTGACCTTGGATGAGCGCGTAATCAGGCAGGATTGTTTATGCTATTTGATGGAACGTATAGAGTTATAATTCGGCCGCATCTGCTCAAAGGCGGTATCTACCTTTTTCTACCCCAAACGCCCGCCACCGCGCTGCCGATCAGGCAATGGAATACCGCTGAAATAGCGGCCGGGACAGGGGCCATCGCCATGTTGGCAAAGTGCGTTTTAGCCAGCGCTGCGCCCAATCCACTGTTTTGCATACCCACTTCGATGGATACGGTGCGGCATTCTGCCTTGCCGTAACCCAGCCATTTCATCACCACATAACCTAAGGCAAAGCCGGTGGCATGCAGTAGAAAAACCGAACCGAACAATTTCGGCCCGGCCAGCGCTATCGTTATTTTATTACCCGCCACAATACTACTGACCACCAACATAATCACTGCGACGCTGACTAAAGGGCCGACTGTATTGACGACGGCGCGTACGGAATGACGTTTATGCTGCTGGACACGATCCAATGCAGTGTTGATCAACAAGCCAGCTATCAACGGGATCAATACCACTTCAACCATTGAGCGAAACAAGCCCCAACCGTCAACCGGCAAGTAGGCGCCCGCCAGCCATTTCGTCAGCAATGGCGTCATGACTACCGCCGCCAGCGTTGAACACATCGTCAACAGTACGCTCAAGGCCACATTGGCACGCGCCAAATAGCAAATGACATTCGACGCGGTGCCGCCGGGACAGGAACCGACCAGTATCAAGCCTATCGCCAAATCCGCTTCCAGATTCAGTGATTTGGCCCAAAACCAGGCCGCCGAGGGCATGATGATGAACTGCATCAAAACGCCAATGGCGACAATCTTCGGCATGCGCAAGATTTCTGAAAAATCGGCCAGCCGCAGGGTCAGGCCCATGCCTAACATGATCACGCTCAGCCCGATGGTAATGTAAGGCTGAAACCATAGCCAAGCTTGCGGTTGCCACCACGCCCACAAACAACCGATGACAACCCACAACGGGAACCAGTCGGCTATTTTTACGCAGGTTTTTTGCCAGACTTTTAACATGAGTTGCCTTGGATGATTGATGAGGTCGGGTTATTCAGCCCAGCTTTGCGCATTAACAATGCGAGTTTTAAACGCAGCTTGCGCGGCAAAACTGCAAAAGGCTTTATCGACTATTTGTTGTTCGGCGAGTTGGTTTAAGCTCAGATTGGCATCAATAACAGCCGACTTTATAAGGATCAGTTCGTTTGCCGAAAGGGTCTTCGCCAGCCATGCCGCGAGGCTATCCGAAGTTATGTCCCAGCTTGCCTTTATGCCGGCGTTATCAAGTTCGCTTATATCCGGCGACCAGATAACGACTTGTTTCCGGTCTAGCTGAGCTTGAATCGCCCCGACGGTATGAGTAATAACAAAATCCGGCTTGAGCCCTTTAAACATCAAGGCCATTTGCTGCATGGCCAACAAAGCCATGTGGTGCGCGGTATGATCGTCAAATTGCCAGTGTTGTTGCGCCAGCCTGACTTGATCAGCAAACGCACCGCCGCCGGGGACGATAACCGCCGCCCTGCCCCGGTAGTTTTTCTCGACCGCATTCAAGCAATTGATGAGGCTATCCGTGCGGGCCAGGCTGCCACCCAGTTTGATAATAATCATGTTACGTCCATACAGTGAAGTCGCCAAACGCGCTGCTGGAGCATTACTGCCATTAAGTTAAGGTAGTACGCATGGAGTGCAAGCTTCGCCTAATGCGCCTACTTTTGGTGCTTGCTTTACTGTAAAGATATGATGTTCAGGGCTTTGGCAGGCAAAGCCTGCACTCCCGCCTAAATCATTTAGATTTAACTTAATGGCAGTGATGCCGGAGCGTGGGAACGATGCAACAATGTCATTCGTGGCAGTTAAGTTGTGCATTACTTTGCCGTAAATCGCCGCAGCAAATCGAGCATGGCCGCGGCTTTGTCAAAGCTTTCCTGATATTCTTCTTCTGCTACGGAATCATTGACAATGCCGCCGCCCGCCCAGAAACGGATGGTATGTTCCGAATGCACCAAGGTTCTGATCGCAATATTGGTGTCCATATTGCCGTTGAAGCCGATGTAGCCAATAGCCCCGCAATAAACACCGCGCCGGTTCGGTTCGAGCTCCTCAATGATTTCCATGGCCCTGATCTTAGGCGCGCCGGTGATCGATCCGCCCGGAAAGCAGCTTTTTAATAAGTCGAGTGCATGCTGGTCATCCGCAAGCACACCGGTCACCGTACTGACCAGATGATGTACGGTGGCATAGCTTTCTATATCAAACAAAAGTGGTACTCTGACCGAGCCGCTCTTGCAGGTTTTACTGATGTCGTTGCGCAGTAAATCGACGATCATCAGGTTTTCGGCCCGGTCTTTGGCGCTGACTTGCAGCTCTTTTATCTGCTGCTGGTCTTCGGCATAATCGGATTTTCTTGGCCGTGTGCCTTTAATGGGCTTGGTCTCGACCGCACCGTCGGTGAGCTTTAAGAAACGCTCAGGAGATGAACTTAAAATCTGCACTTCAGGCAGATTGAGATAGCAGCTGAACGGGGCTGCGTTTAATTTGCGCAAAGTTTGGTAGGCTGTCCACGGATCGCCCTCGCACTCTGCAACAAACCGCTGCGCCAGGTTAACCTGATAACAATCGCCTTCCTTGAGATAATGCTTGATCCGGTCAAAGCCGTGAAAATAAGTGTTTTTGTCCATATTGGACTTGATCTCGCCGACGACCTTAAAGGCGTGATAATCCGGCCTGACCGGCACTTGGCTGAACTGGTTGATCAAACCTTGCCATTTTTGCCGGTCGCAATGCCCTATCAGATAACTTTCTTCCCGGTGATGATCGACGATGACGGCCCACTCGTATATCCCTACCGCCATTTCGGCAATATGCTCTTCATCTTCGGCCATAGCCGGTAGCGCTTCCAGCCGACGGGCTAAATCATAGGAAAAATAGCCGATGGCTCCGCCGTTGAAAGGCAAATCCTTACTCAGTTTAAAACTTGGAAACTGCCGAAGCTGCTGTTTGACCAAATCAAACGGATTTTCAGCTGATTGGGCAGTCACACCGTTGCAGGTTATCTCGGTCATTTCGCCGTGCGTGACCAAAGTACACACCGGCTCAGCCGCAATGATATCGTACCGGCCCTGAGTGCTGGTGGGGAAGCCGCTATCCAGAAAAACAGCCCAAGCTTTATCCGCATAGGCGGAAAATAGTTCCGCACTGTCTGTAAAATAAGGAAGAGCGGCGATAGATTGTTTCGGTGACGACATTTTTATGAGGAGGCTTGCGATGCGTTGTGCATTAACAATGCTAAATAAAGCGGGATTGCCAAATAGCATAGTAAAAACCTGTCCATGCTATTTGGCTATAAAAATTATTTATTGCTATTTGCCCATGAACTGCCCAAAAGCACGGCTGCCTTCCCCGGCTTTAATGGTATCTATCACTTTCAGGGTTCGGGCATCAATCACCGAAACATTGCCGTCAAACCAGTTCGCCACGTAGACATGCCGATCATTCGGATGGGTGCTGATGCCTTCAGGTTTGGTGCCGACGGTAATCAGGGCGATTTCCTTTAGGGTTTCGGTATCGATTACAGAAACCGAGCCGTCATCCTGGTTAGTCACCAACAGGCGGCTGTCGTTAAGCGCCAGCGCTGTTGCATAAGGCAACATATTGACCTTTACGGTAGCAATGGGCTTCATCCTTGCCGTTTCGACAACCGTGACATCATCGCTTTTTACGTTGGCAACATAAATGCGCTCGCCTCGGCCATCAATGGTGAGTCCGAACGGATGCGTGCCAACCTGAGCGGTTTGTTTGACCGTCAAGGTGTTCAGGTCGATTTTGGAAACTGAATTGCTAATCCGGTTGGCGACATATAACCAGCGATTATCAGGACTGACAACCAAGCCGGACGGAGATTCGCCGACACCGATCGTTTTAAGGATCTGTAGACTGTCCGCATCAATCGCCGAGACAGTATTCTTATACCAGTCCGCCACATAAATCCGCTTGCCGTCCGGCGCCACAGCAATACCTAGCGTGCCGTCATTGACAGTGACCTTGGCGATGACTTCGTGCTTTTTTGTATCGACAACGGCGAAACCTTTGGCTTCCGGCGTACTGACATAAACTTTATTGCCGTCAGGTGCAACTGCAATCCCGGCCGGTTTGCCCGGAACAGCAATGGTCTCAACGACACTGCCTGTTGCTGTATCGATAACAGAGACGCTATCGTCTAGTTGATTACTGATGTAAGCAGTCGGCTGGGCCGCAAGCGGTGTAGATAAAAAGACTGTAGCGATGAAAATCGCTACAGTCTTATCGCCAAGGATGGTGTGTATGCCACGCACCAGCCGGGAGTGGGCGTGGCGATAGTTCGCAAGGAACATTTGCTAAACCTTACTTTTCAGCCAGTTTTTTCAGGTTGAGCAAGCCAGTTTCCAAAACAGCTTTGACTGCTGTATTTGCGGCTTCTTCGTTCATTTCTTCCGGCGGATTGTTATTCATGTAAGCGCGGTAATAGCCTGCTTTCCAGACTACTTCGGTTTTACCGCCTTTATCGGCTAATTCAATGCTTGCCGCGTAGTCATTTACAGGTAACGCAGGAACTTTTTCTTCAGCACCGGCATGAGTAATAGATTTAGATGAGCTCATGTCAGTGATTTTATAAGCATAAGACATTTTAGCTTCGTCGTACTTTTTCAATTCTTCGGTAAGTGTGCCGCCATCTTTCAAGGTTAAAACGCGAACCGCACCTTTGGTATTGTCACCTTTAACTGTGGTATTCATAATGCTGGGATGCCAAGACATATCGCCGAAATTCTTAATAATCTCCCAAACTTTTGCAGCAGGTGCATCAATGGTGATTTTTTCTTCGGCTTTTTGACGCACAGGACCGTGAGCATTGGCTACTGAGGCAAACAAGACCAGTAAGGCCGAAACAAACAAAATAATTTTTTTCATATTAACTTTTCCTTATGGGAACATAAAAATTAAAACGCGCATTATATGACAACCGGCCGCTGCAAGCATCAGCCTTGCCAACTTAAAATACACTATCGGAAAAATACCGCCAACAATTGCCGCTTTTTTGATCGTCATTAACGACCCGTGACGGTTAACGATAAGGTTTTTCTTAAAACAGAGTTCTGCTTAAATACGATGTTCTCGAAACTGTGCTTACGCCGGGGATTTATTTTCAATAATGGCCAATCGGTCAGCTTGAATCCCGAGCAGCAATTCCCCTTTTAACAAACCCACCAATTCCCTGCCGGCCATTTCAAAACGCCAACCGTGCAGCAGCGGGCACTCGTCATCGTCATTGAACAACAACACTTCCAAATCCTTGCGTGTCGCAAGAATAACCGGATTTAACAAGTTTTCTTCTGCACGAATTCTGACCAGCGCCGTTAAAATATCCAGTATCGCTTCCTGCTGCTGAGTTTTTTTGGCGGGTCGGCCTGTTTCATTCAAAGGTAGCGGCGCGCGATTTTTGGCAGCCGTAATTAGCTGGCATAATTCATTGCCATAACGATTAACCACGCGCTCGTTAATGCCGCGAACATTGGCTAGTTCAGTTGTCGTTTCCGGTTGCAGCTTGGCTATATCGAACAGCAATTCATCGCGCAGCAGCCAGCTTTTGGGACGATCTTCAGTCTGTGCGGTTCTTTCCCGCCATTCAGCCAACGCTTGCACGATTGATAATTGCCTGCCGGTCAGCTTGTTTTTGCCTTTAATTTTCAACCACGCTTTTTCAGGCCTGACCTGATAAATTTCCGGATTTGCCAGTTCGGCAAAATCACGCTCAAGCCAATCGATCCTGCCCAGTTCGGCTAACTTCTGCAACATCATTTGATAAATTTTGCACAGATAAATCACATCATCCGCGGCATATTGGATTTCCGCAGTGATCAGCGGCCGCTTGCTCCAGTCTGCCCGGGTATGCGCCTTGTTTAAATTCACGTTCAACAGGTTGGAAACCAGCATCGCGTAACCCGGATTCTCCTGAAAACCCAATAACGGTGCGGCGATTTGAGTATCAAAAAGTGGCTCGGGCACTTTTCCGGTCAGCTGAAAAAATATCTCCAAGTCCTGCCGGCAAGAGTGAAATACTTTTACGATAGATGGGCTATAGATGGCATCAAAGAGAATGTCCAGCGATGGCAGGGCGATAGGGTCAATGCAGGCGACCCATTCCGGGGTTGCAACTTGCAGCAGGCAAAACTTTGGGTAATAAGTTTTCTCCCGTAAAAACTCCGTATCAAGAGCCAACCAAGGTTCTTTCTTAATCTGTTCACATAATTCAGTTAGCTGATCTGGGGTATTTATATATTGGATGTTTGTCATAGTGTAAAACGAGCAGTTATTAACATACCGTAAAACATACGTTTTGCGGCTGGTGGTGATTTTTAATGATAAAATTTGATTTTTGTCTTCACTTAGCCATGCGATTTTGTATTATTCCTGTTACTTCTTACCAACAGAACTGTTCTTTGCTGATTTGCGAACAGTCCCATAAAGCTGCCATTGTTGATCCCGGCGGCGATATCGATCTGATTTTAAAAGCCATTGCCCGGGAAAAGGTATCGCCCGAATCCATCTTAATTACCCATGGGCATCTTGACCACATCGGCGCCACTGCGGAGTTGTCGGCCCTGCTTTCGATCCCCGTTATAGGCCCCCATCAAGACGACCAATTCTGGATTGACGCTATTCCTGAACAATGCCGGACTTTTCGTTTCCCCGCCTGCAAATCGTTTACACCGTCCCGCTGGCTAAATCAGGGCGATATTGTTAAGGTTGGCGAGGAAATACTGGAAGTCTTTCACTGCCCTGGCCATACGCCGGGGCATGTGGTTTTTGTTCACCGCGACACAAAACTGGCCATAGTCGGCGATGTGCTATTTAAAGGATCAATTGGCCGAACCGATTTGCCAAAAGGGGATTTCAATACCTTGATTAATTCGATTAAAAATAATTTATGGCCTTTGGGTGAGCAATTCACCTTTATTCCGGGCCACGGCCCACTGTCCACTTTTGGAGAAGAAATGCGCAGCAATCCCTACGTCAGGGTTTAATCCTTATAGTTGGTTGCTCAGGTCAACCGCCACTGGTTTGATCGGTGTCGCTATTAGATTGAGAAGCGCGCTTTTTTCCACGTCGGCCATAATTGTGGCGTTTCTTGTTGCGTGCCTTGACCCGTTTTATATCCAGTTTACGCTGCTTAATTTCTACCGCTTTTAAATGCAGAAAAATATCCTGTGGCATTTCATCGGGCAGCTCAACAAGTGTGTAATCACCTTGAATATTAATATTGTTGATATTGTTTTTGTCGACTCCAGACTCTTCAATCAATATTTTTTTAAGCTCTTCCGACGTAACCTGATGCTTACTTCCAACGTCCAACCGATAGCGAACCATTTTAATGCTTGGTGGGGCTATAACCGCTTCTGCATTGTCCAAAGCGCTTGCTGTTGGTGCTTTGGGCAACTGTTTCCTGCGTTGCTCTGCCTTTCCCCTCATTAGCGCCATAGCTCCTGTATCCATGCAACCCTATTATTTATTGCTGATCATTTCGATAACGAAAGACTAATTAAGACGCTGTTTCAAAGTCGATCCTGGTAAATTTCCACAAAAGCTTCGTCGCGCAATCTGCGTATCCAGAGCTCCGTTTCTTCTTCGATCTTACGCTTACGGATAGCCTCTCTTACCAGGTTCTTTTTGAACTCACTACTGTCGTCCTTATTTTCCCGGCCCAAAACCTGAATAACGTGCCAGCCAAACTGCGTTTGTACAGGCTCGCTCACTTCGTTGATACCGAGTTTTGTCATGGCGTCTTCAAACGGCTTAACCAGATCGCCAGGCCCCACCCAATCAAGCGAACCGCCTTTTAATGCCGAACCTTTGTCATCGGAGTGCGCCCGTGCCAATGCAGCAAAATCATCGCCATCGGCAATACGGGTTTTTAATGCCAGCAAGCGTTTTTTTGCTTCGGCATCATCAACCAGCTCATTGGTTTTTACTAAAATATGCCGAACTTTGGTTTTAACAATCATGTGATTGTCCGTGCCTTTTAGCTCTAGCATTTTAATAATATGAAAACCGCTCGGACTGCGTATGGGGTCAGACACATCGCCCTGCCTCATCTGAGCAATGACATTAATAAACAAGGTAGGCATTGCGCTCATGGTGCGCCAACCCAGATCTCCGCCTTTTAGGGCATTCGCATCATCTGAATCGCTTATGGCTGTCTGAGTAAAATCCTGTCCTTCTCGCAGTTTCCGGACAAGATCATCGGCTTTACCCATTGCTTTTTGTATTTCTGTCGATGATGCGCCTTCTTTAACCGCAATTAATATATGCCCCAAATGATACTGCGTAGACTCTTCGCCAATTTTATCCTGGGTTTCCATATAGTGCTCAACCTCTCGGTCGGTCACCTTGACACGTCCACCTATCTCTCTGCCGCGTAATTGGTTAATAACGATCTCATTACGTATATTATCCAAAAAGCTTTGATAGCTAATGCCCTGACTCTCCAACTCCGACCTGAATTGCTCCAGATCCATATTATTTCTTCGGGCTATATCTGCGGCCGAACTATTGAGCATTTCTTCGTTGACATTAATACCGGCTTTTTCTGCTAACTGCCGCTGGAGTTTATCGACGATCATTTTCTCCAGTACTTGCTTGCGCAGTACATAGATAGGCGGAACTGCGGCGTTACTTTGCTGTATTCTTTGTTCAATAGCGGCCACTTCTTTTTGCAATTCACGCTCAAGAATAACGTCCTCTTCAACCACCGCGATGATAGTATCGAGAACTTCCGCGTGTACTAAAAAGCTGCCGAACAATAAATTACACAACAGCACGATTACAATGGTTCTTTTCATGTTTATTTGCTTAATCATTTCTATCTTTCGGTGCTTGATAACCATAAATTTGCTGCTCAAAAAACTCGTCCAGTTTTTCCCCAATACCGGTCAAACTCTTAAGTTCTATCTGAAAAAATACGCCTGTCTGGCTAACGCCTGTTGCTGTAGTATCGATAGTTAGGGCGGTATTTTGAAGATTTGGATCCTGATTAATAATTAAGCTATTAATCCAGCGCCGCCCGATAACACGGAAACGCCAGCAACAATTTTCTTTTTCCACGCCAAAAAAACTTTCCTGTGTTGAATTGTTCAGTAATGAATACGTCCAGCGTCCAACCGCAGACCAGTCGTTATAAACCGGCCAGTGAAAGGAAACGTCACTGTTAATAATGTCGTAAAGTCTTTTTCCTGATGCATCCGGAATAATTATGTTTTTTCTATAGCGATAGCCAAGATTAACAATCTCACCCGGCTCATTAATATAATGTAGCGCAGCGTCGTGTCTGACAACATCATTCAAATGAGGATTCCACTGTACTCCTGAACTTAAAGAGACATGATCAGTCAATCCGGCGCCCAGTTCACCTATCAGGTTTGAGAACTTATCGGTATCGGGGAAATAGCCCGGCAAAGGCTCCTGATAGCCAGGCAAAATAACCTTTCTATCCTGAAAATATGCAATCTGGCCGACACTGAGCTTTAGTCTTTCCCTGCCGGTTTTGGCATCAACCAAGCGTGTTGTTAAGGCTGCCGTTAACTGATTGGCATCCCCTATTCTATCCTTACCGCTATAGCGGTTCTCCAAAAAAAGGCTATCAAAAGAAGGATCATAGAACGAGGTATCGAATATGGGAATATTGTCCTGATTTGTCTTGGGGATATATAAATAAAATAATCTGGGCTCAATAGTATGCAAATAATTTCTATTAGAGAAATTCACATCCTTTTCCAGAAAAAGACCTGTATCCGTAGAAAAAATTGGCAGGGTTCTTGATATACTTGAGGGAACAACCGGTGGGGGCACACCTACCTCTCCGTCTGGATTGCTTAGCAAATATTCAGTATGCTGCAAAGAAAGCTTGGGTGTTAAAAACGCACTGGCAGTCTGCATTGGAAAACTGACCGACGGCTTGACATTCATTCGCTGCCCAAGGGGTCTTGGATCAGGCTCAAGTGGGTTATGGCTAGTATCATGATGAAAATACACATATTCTGCATCCATTGATGTATTCAACGGCATAAAGTCGAATGCATGATTCAAGTTCAGATTAACCTGAGGCAATCTCCGATACGGTATTCCCGCATTGGTTATCGCTCTGTCAATCGATTGATAATTATCAACATGGCCTGTTAACGAAACCCCTTCATTTGCATAACCAAGATTAGCCTGACTTAACATATAACTGCTGTAAGTCGATGTGCTCAGCGCATTGCCCAAATCTTGGAAATAATCTTTATCCGATACATAGTTCAAATCCATATTTGAACTGATGTGTCGTGTAAATTGAGTGCTATTCTTAAAGCTCCCTAAATACCGGGCCTTATCAAGAACACTGTCATTAGGCATAAACTCCAGATCGGTTCGTCCGCCAGTCATCTCCGTCAAATAACGGAAATTGCCTCCTAACAAGACCCCTCTATTCGAAAAATATCGTGGCCGTAAAGTCGCATCATAATTAGGCGCTATATTCCAGTAATAAGGCACTGTCAGGTTAAATCCGCCCCGTTGCGTATTACCGAACGAAGGTGCTAGAAAACCGGAAAGCCGCCTGTCGTCAATCGGGAAAGAAAGATAAGGCGAATAGAACACAGGCGTGCCTTTAAACTCAAGCCAGGTGTTTTTGGCCGCGCCTTGACCAGTGGTCTTATTCATCTTCAGCTCAGACGCATGCACAACCCAATCCTGATTACCGGGACGGCAGCTGGTATAGGCCACATCTTTATACCGGGACAAGGCGCTGCTATCCCGATAAATCGTACTTGCCCTGCCCCTGATCGGCGTAGCAGGGGCAATAAACAGCGCGTTCCTCAGCTTAGCCTTATCGGATGCCAGGTTCAGAGACGCCGACTCACTGTGCAGCGCCAATTCATCTTCACTGTAATAAACACTGCCTTGTAAATCCAGAGTTCCCGAAACGGTGTCATAATTGGCCTTCTTAGAAACTGAGCGCTGATCTGCGCGAATCATTTCAACATTGCCGGTATAACTGTAGATTTCATTGTCGAATATTTCCGCATAATCGGCATCGATATCCAGAGGAGACACATCTCTTAAATCCCTTTCAGGCACAAATCCAGGTTTTTGAGCGCCGGGGGCCATGCAATTTTGCCAAGGATCGTATTTCAATTGTGATTTCAGGTTGTTAAAAGTCAGCTCTTCATTATGATCAAACGCCGGAGTCAGTAAACTTATGCCGGACCCGGCCGTCTCAACAGCTCGCGCCTGTCCCTTAGGATCGGCGCCAACCAACTTGCAATCCCAGTTTTTATCTGCGTCTTTAGCGTCGCAGGTCCAGCCTGGGCGATTAGCTTCAGTTTGAAGTGTTTTTTTAGAATTGGAAACAGCCAAAGGTTGATCGATTGGCTTAGTCTCCACACTGACTTGGCTTGTGTCTTTATCAGCCTTAGTGCTGACAGGAAGCTTGGGTGCATCGACTTCCATCTCGGCCTTCTCGGCAGGAACGGACAGCGGCTCGACATTCTCAGCAGCATCGCGCGCAGGCTCTGCTAAAACAGGTTGAGGGCTTTCAACAGCCTCTGTGGGTACTGACTGTGTATCTTTAGCAGACGCAGGACTGACAGAAGTCGGCTCGGCACTGGTTTTCTCCAAAGGTTTTTTTTCACCGACACAAACCCACTCTTTACTATCTTTATTTTGCGTACAATTCCAAAGTGCCTCATTGGCATTGCTAACAGATGTATAAAGAGAAGGTAAAAAAAACAGTAATAAGCGGCGGCGCATAGGTGATATCAAGTTTAGTAGCGTAGAGAATCGTAAATCGAATAAAATGCCGGACGCTAATTTTACCTTACTACCCCTACATTATACTAATCTATCCTAAACATGATGATGCCTGAAGACTTAAGAACGATATCAATGTTCGATTGGCTTGAAAACGATTTATTGTTCACCATCGCTGCATGCGCTCCCGCCTCCAGCGATGCCAGCTTTCGTCGTTACTTTAGAGTCAGCACGTCAGGCGGTTGCATGGATGCAGGAAGAATAGCCTCAGATCAACTCAGTGAACAATCGCTGGCGGCCGCTGGGCAACAGTTTATTGTCATGGATGCCCCTCCGGCCAAAGAAAATATCGAGCCTTTCATTAGAATCGCCAAGCTACTAACGCAGCATCAAATCAACGTTCCGACTATTTTCCAACAAAACCTGACTGACGGATTTTTATTGCTGGAGGATTTTGGTAACCAGTGTTTTCTGGATCAACTTAATGAAACCACTGTCGACGAGTTATATCAAACCGCTTTAGATAGTTTATTCAAACTGCAAACCCAAGTCTCTGTACAAAACGCCGGATTGCCCAGCTATGATGAAGCGCTCCTGCACAGAGAGCTGGCTATTTTTGACGAGTGGTTTTTAACTCAGTTACTGGATGTTCAAATTCCCATCTCGGTTTGGGAGACAGTCCGCACCCTTCTTACGGCATCGGCGCTGGAACAGCCCCACGCCTTCGTCCATCGAGATTACCACTCGCGCAACCTGATGGTGTTAGCCAGCGACTCGCCAGGAATCATCGATTTTCAGGATGCCGTTATCGGCCCCATTACCTATGATCTGGTGTCATTATTGCGCGATTGTTATATAGACTGGCCTGAGCAACAGGTTGAGCAATGGCGACTGAACTATTTTGAGCGACTCCGGCAAGCTGGCCTCATTACTTGCAGCCCGGCCCAATTTAAACGCTGGTTTGACCTGATGGGCATGCAGCGCCACCTTAAAGCCATTGGCATTTTCTCTCGCTTGCACTTGAGAGACGGCAAGTCCAACTACCTTGCCGACATACCGCGCACCCTGAACTATGTCACTACCGTTTGCGCGGCTTACCCTGAACTTGCCGAGTTCAATGCTTTCCTGCAAGAACAGGTGTTACCTGCACTGAGCTTGGCCGAAGTATGAAAGCGATGATATTAGCGGCAGGGCGCGGCGAAAGAATGCGACCGCTAACCGACCATACCCCCAAACCCTTGCTTACCGCCGCAGGCAAGCCGCTGATCGAACACACCATCGGACAATTGGTCGCAGCCGGCTTTAATGAGATAGTCATCAATCATGCCCATTTGGGCTTGCAAATAGAGGACCGGCTCGGCAACGGCGATCAGCTTGGCGCAACCATCAGCTATTCGCCCGAAGGCGAGCAAGCGCTGGAAACAGCCGGCGGCATTATTAACGCTTTGCATTTATTGGGCAGCGAGGTGTTTTTGGTGGTCAATGGCGATATAGCCACGGACTTTCCTTTCGCCGAACTCAAAAGCCAGACTGTCGATTTGGCTCATCTGATCCTGGTCGATAATCCCGCGCATCATCCAGAGGGCGATTTCGGCCTGGATAAGTCGGGATTAGTCGTTGCAGACCATACCGAACAATTCACATTCAGCGGCATCGGACTGTATCGTCCCGAACTTTTTAACGACATTCCCTCAGGACCTTGTAAACTGGGACCGCTGTTACGCCAAGCCATAGCAGACGGCCGGGTTTCAGGACAAAAAATGGACGGATTCTGGATGGACATAGGCACGCCTGAACGTTTGCAAGAGCTGGATTTTTATTACACCCACCAGAGGTAACGATTATGCCTAACCACGTTTATAAAAAAATAGAACTGACCGGCTCATCCGCCACCGGCATACAAGAAGCTATCGAAAATGCCGTCAGCAAGGCCGGAGAAAGCAACGATAATTTGCGCTGGTTTGAAGTCGTCGAAACTCGCGGCCATATAGAAAACGGTAAAGTCGCGCACTGGCAAGTCACCGTTAAAATCGGTGTGACTCTCACAGAATAAGCTCGCTATCTTTAATTCCTCGTGAATATGCCGAACAAAAGCCTCCATACTGTATGGCACCGTGCCACTGTCACTCGACAGCGCCGCGAACAAAAAAATGCGCATAAATCAGTAGTCCTTTGGTTTACCGGCCTATCCGGTTCCGGAAAATCAACGCTGGCTCATACAGTGGAAGAACAACTATTTCTAAGCGGCTTGAGTACTTTTGTCCTGGATGGCGACAATGTACGCCACGGCTTATGTAACGATCTGGGCTTTAGCGATACAGACCGCAAGGAAAACATCCGCCGCATCAGTGAAACAGCCAAACTACTGCTGGAAGCGGGCGTGATAACGCTTACCGCGTTTATCTCACCGTTTAAAGCGGAACGCGCCACAGCTAGAAACCTAATGCCGAATGGCGATTTTATCGAGATTTATTGCTTTTGCCCGTTACCGGTTTGTGAACGACGGGATGTGAAAGGACTATACAAAAAAGCCCGGCTGGGCGAAATAAAGGACTTTACCGGCATTTCCTCGCCTTACGAAGAACCGGAAAACCCGGAGTTAATAATTAACACCAGCCAATTGACGCTCGAAGAAAGTGCGCAGCTGGTCATATCGCTGTTACGCGATCGAAACATTCTGTCCGCAGTGGAATAAACCATGCACTTCGATGTCTTCAATGGCGACGCTGACGGCATTTGCGCCCTAATTCAACTGCGCCTGGATAGACCGCTGGCCTCAAAGCTCATTACCGGCATTAAACGCGATATCCAATTGCTGGATAAATTCAACGTAAGCTCAGGCGATTACGTCACCGTACTGGATATTTCCCTGCAAAAAAACAGCGCACGGCTTAATGAGTTTTTACGCCAAGGAGCTCATATTTTTTATGTCGACCACCATCAGCCCGGCGATATTCCCAAGCATCCTCGTCTAAAAACCCTGATTAACACCGACAGCGCGGTCTGCACCAGCCTGCTCGTTAATCAGCACCTGAATGGCAAATACCCGTTATGGGCAATAACCGCAGCCTTTGGCGACAATTTAAATCACAGTGCCGAAAAGCTGGCCGCCTCCCTAAATCTAAGCCAAATAGAACTCGAAACCCTGAAAAATCTTGGCATCTACATCAACTACAACGGCTACGGCAGTTGCATAGCTGACCTGCACTTTGCCCCCGACAAACTGTATCTGGAAATGGCCGGATTCCAATCCCCTTTCGACTTTATCAGCGGCAACCATGACATCTTTACTCAACTGAAACAGGGCTATCAAGAAGACATGGCAAATGCTCAACGCCTTGCCCCGGAATACCAAAGCGACGCAGTCGCCGTATTCATCCTGCCCGACACCATCTGGGCAAGACGCGTTAACGGCGTCTTCGGAAATTTCCTGGCCAACCATGCTCCAACCAGAGCACATGCCGTAATCACTCGTAATAAAGACCATGATTACCAGGTTAGTGTCAGAGCGCCGCTAATCAATCAAACCGGCGCAGACCAATTATGTTCGGCCTTTCCAACCGGCGGTGGACGTAAAGCTGCTGCCGGCATCAATCACTTGCCCGCCGACAAGCTAAATAGTTTCATTAAAAAGTTTGAGGCTTTTTATTCGTGAGTAACTGTTACAATGCCATCCATTTACTTGACCGATTGCTTTTTAAATAACCATCCTAATAAACATTAGCCTTATCCGCCAACCACGACCGCCGGAATCCACACGAATGAACTCAGATAACAATAATAAATCATCCGCCCCGAATCGACTGGAACAATTACAGCACATCAACCTCCAACTTGCGGCACTGGGCCAGCCGACTTGCGAAGTGGAAAACGATCCGCAATACCTCAAGATTGCCGGCGGTTTGTTAAAAACCTATTCCCAGCAACGCCGCCTGCTGGCGTTGGCTAAATACCGTTGTCCGGCTGACCAGCGGATACAGGATTTCCTTAACACGTACCTGACTGAAAACGGCATAGATTCTCCGATCCGCTTGCCGGGCGAAACCTTTGTGCTGGAGCAAAAAGGACTGGCTCGGGAATTATCCCTGCCCTTTCAGCATAACGAATTCCATTCGCCTTATATCGATTCCTACCGGATTCAGCAAGGCGTGTTGCATAACCCCAAAAATGACCGGCGCACCACCAAAGGCGTGTTTCACATTGCCGCCGGCGGCCTTCCGGTTCCGGCCGATAAAAGCGAAGTGCCGGTGCAGGCTTACGCGGCTCTGCTCCATGCAGCCTTAACGCCTCCCGACGACCTTTTATCCCTGCCCTTTACCAGCGCCCAGGCAAACACAGCCAAACTCTGGGTGTCATCGTTACTTAGACCAATCGTATGCCCGGAAATTTCCGCATCGATGCCGGTCAAGACCATGGAAGTCCGGTTTTTCGCTCCCGGCGGACTGGTCGCCAACCTGGATTTTGTCGAATCCATTTTCGGCAATGCAGGCGATCCGTTCCTGCCCGAAAACGATGCTGCGTTGGATATCGACCACTGGACCGGCCATACTGGCTGCATCATCCTTGCCTCGCATCTGGTCCATTGCCGGAAAAAAGATCTCGGCCTGCCGCATTACGACGACGCCACCGAGCGCCAGCGCAAAGACGGCATGTGCTGGCAAAATGCGGATGAGCTGTACAATAACGGCCAGCCTTTTAAGCTGGTGTGCCGCGACATGCAGGGGGTGATTGTCACCATTATCGCCGACAACTATTTCGGCTATAGCAAGAAGGAAATCAAGTCCCATATCAGCTATTCAGCCAACCTGTACGGCGGCGCTGAAGAAGAGCACTCCGGCGGCGCGCTGGCCTTCCCGCGAGTTATCCTCGGCGAAATCTTTTTGCCGCATACTTCATACATCGGCGAGCATTACTCTTTCGACAGAGTCTGCCGCCAGCTGTCGCCGGTCATAGAGACCAAAGACGAGGGCTATGCTGTCGACAGGAACTATCCCGACATTATTTATATTCCCAATACGGCGAAATTCAACATTCCGCAGCAGCAAGTCAGCTGGACGCATAACCGGCAGACGCACTCGCTCAAATTACTGTTCGGCAACACCTACGTCTATCCCAACGGCTTTAAAATCCACATGGAACGCCACCCGACCGCCCCCAGCTGGCGCTTGATCGGCACCCATCAGGAAGGCACTTTCTGCCACAAGCCGAGCACCGTATCCGGCGGCGGCAAATCGGAGATTTCCAAATCGATTGCCGGAGCCATCATTTCCGGCCCTGTTTTTGTCGATCATTTCGACAAGGACATGGATATAGTCACCGCCATATTCGAACACGATTATTCAACCCGGTTCCGCGATCCTGCGCTGCACGGCCTCGACCGTCGCCCCCTGCTCAGCAACGAACGCACCCTGGGTTCGGTCATCAAACTGCTGACACCGTCAGAAACCGAGTTTTCGGACGCCCATAACCAGTGGCTGGCGACCATACCCCAGCATATCCTGGCGGTGGCGCTGATGATTAAACGCTTTTACAAGGAAGAATGGGGACATGACTGGAAGAAATATTTCTCCGTCGACATGGTCAACAGTCATCCCGGCAACGAACTGAAATTCCAGGGCCGCAAACTGATCGCCAGTTACCTGCGCGTAGGCTTCGACGAAAAAGGCGCATGGCGGGTGTTCAAACTGCGCCAGGACTTTATCGCCTCGGCCAAGGTCCAGCTGGAAGACGACATTTCCGCATCTACGGTCGTGCCGGTGCGCTACCTGACCGGACTTAATCCCGATTATAAAAACCCCAGCGTCAAATTGGTCGAGAATTGCGAACAAAGCTTTTTTCAGCGCCCCGACGATGCGGTACACCGGGGCACCGATTTACAAACCGAACTGGACTTTTCGCGCACCGACAATTTTATTTCCAATTTTCAGCCGCTGGCCGCAAAAGACGCGCGCGAGTTTCTGGAAGACGTGATTCACTTCGACGAGTTCAGCGAGCCGATGCAAGACGTCATTCATCAGGCAGTCAACGGCAAGGAAGGCGAATATTTCGTATCGTCTGCGCATCCTCGACTGGTGGACGGCAAACCCAGCCAGAACGTCCGTTACTTACAGCTTCGTCCCGACATCGCTAATCCCAAAATGCGTTATATTGCGGAACTGTCCACCCGCCTGGCTCGAGGGCTTGATGCCGACCAGACCGTTTATTTTCCGGTTAACGAAGTATTGACCGGACGGCGTAACAACCCAGCCGACCTTGAGTCAGGCATCCGCCCGCTGGCTATTTATAATCCGATCCATTACCAGGAATTGCCTGAGCTGTTTATGGATTTTATTTGCAGCCTGACCGGAAAATCGCCGTCCACAACCGGCGCAGGTTCCGAAGGCGCATTAACCAAAGGTCCGTTCAATGCCGTATCGGCTACCGCCGACCTGAATACCGCCCTGGTGTCATTCATCCTGTGCGGCTACGACGGCTATTCCACAGCTGCGGGTTACATAGGTTCCCAGCGCCGGATCGATCATGATATTAGTTTGCTGATTCCTGAAATCTGGTCACGCCTGCCGGTCACCCAGCGCGATCCGCAGTACCTGATTGAAAAAGGGCAATTGGAAAAACTGGAGGATTTTGAATACGAGGGCCGCACCGTCTTCCAAAGCCGCTTAGGATATCGTATTACCGAACGATTCGTGCATACCAATTTCGGCAAAGTGTTTGATTACCCGACGGCGGTATTTGACGAAGCCATGTTGAAGCCGGAAACACAGGACTTAGCTAGCTATGTTGACGGCATCGACAATGTCTATGAAGCGCAGCAACGGGTCGCGCAACTGTACTTCCAGGACGGCTCCATCAATGATGCCTGCCCGCCCCTGAAAGCGCTGCTGCACATCATGGCCGACGGCCAGTATGAAGGCAAAACCGTCAGCGACCCGGCTATTCGCGCGATGTTCACCCGCGACTACTTACTGCAAAGCGACTGGTATCAACAGCGCCTTGAAATCAAACAGCAACGCGACATTGCGCTTTGGCAGCAACACAAAACTTATATCCAGCAGCAATTGAGTAAAACGGAACAGAACGATTCGGCCAGCCGCAATGAGTTAAACTTAAAACTCGAAGCAACTGAGCGCATGCTGGATGAGATCAACAGTCCGGCTTATCTGCAAGAACTACAAGGAACTTTAGGTGCGGATTGGGTGCATCAATCGTAAAGACTCTTTCAAAACACAAGCCCAATTCATCAATTTTATGAATTTTCTTCAATAGGAACCTTTACTTTTTTAGCTTTTATCATGCCATGGATGGCGTGTAAAAGTTTATGCTTTGCAAGTTGATTTTCTTCAAACCATTACCTTTAATTGTCTGCACAGGTAACTTTTAATTGAGAGGCGAAGACATGTTGCGAACAATGCCCTGCTTGATGAATACGTGGTTTTCTCGCCCTGCTATTGCCACATTCAAATTGGCGTAAATATAAACACGCACAAGCAAATCATTGGCGCTAAATCAAAATGACAAACACCTATTGCTTCAGTACAGGATTACAAGTGAATAATAGGCTTTAGCTTTGCCTATAGCACTGTCTTCAGAGTAAGCAATTATCTAACACTAAGAAATCTTGAATAATCGACAGAAATTTTCAGTCGATGCCTCTGCGACTTTATTCATTGTCGTTCCACGCAACTCCGCCAGCTTTTCCGCAACATAGCGCACGTAAGTAGGATAATTGGGCTTGCCGCGGAAAGGCACCGGGGCCAGATAAGGCGAATCGGTTTCGATAAGGAAACGGTCGACAGGTACTTTTTTAGCGACTTCCTGAATTTCCTTAGCACTGTTAAACGTCACAATGCCGGAGAAAGAAATATAAAAATTCAAATCCAGGGCTTTTTTGGCAAACTCCCAGTCTTCGGTAAAGCAATGGATAATCCCCCCTACTTCATCAGCACCCTCTTCTTCCAGAATACGTAGCGTGTCATGCTTGGCTTCACGGGTATGGATAATCAACGGTTTTTTCAACACTTTTGCGGCGTTAATATGATTCCTGAAACGCTGATGTTGCCAGCCTAGATCGCCCTCGCTACGGAAATAATCCAGCCCGGTTTCACCTATGCCGATAACTTTGTCGGCTTGACCAAGAATAATGAGTTCTTCGACACTTGGGTCCTGGCCACCCTGAACATTAGGATGCACACCCACGGTCACGGATATTTGCGGATAAGGAGAAACCAACTCCAGCATTGCCGGATAAGATTCCAAATCTATCGCAATACATAACATACGTTCAATTTGGCTATTTGCCGCTTCATGCATGAAACAGGCAAAATCGTTTTGGTAGGGTGCCAGATCAATACGATCCAGGTGACAATGGGAATCTATTAGCATGAAAGTTTTATAAAAGCAGGCAAAAGGCACAAGGCTAAGGGCGAAAAAACTGGGCGTCAACGCCCGCCCCTTAGCCCTTTGCCTTTAGTCTTCTTTACATAGTGTGCGTTGAACGGTCATTCTCTAAGGAACCGGCCAAATAGTTTTCGATTTTGTTACGCGATACGCCGCCGTCCTGGTTGCTAAACTGTACGCCGACACCACCGACCCTTATGCCTTCCGAGCCGGGCGGAGTGATCCAGATGATTTTTCCCGCTATCGGCAAACGTTCGGTTTCATCCATTAAATTGAGCAGCATAAATACTTCCTGCCCCATTTCATATTCACGATTGGTGGGAATAAACAATCCGCCATTGATAACAAAAGGCATATAAGCTGCGTATAAAGCGTTTTTATCTTTAATCGAAAGGGACAATATGCTTTGTCCGGCTCCTGCATCTGCCATGGTCATTTACTCCGGTTAAGTTCGTGCCATTGTATTAGAATTTCTTCCAACAATAATTGCTTGTTTATTTGCGTATCCAGTCGTTGCCGACCTATCAATAATAGATCATACAACTTATAAAGTCCTTTTAATTCTAGCTGCCGGGACAGTTCTTGCAACTGCTCATGTAAGTCCGGGTTATATAAATTTTCGACCTCGGAATGATAAAAACATTTAATCAAATCGATAACCCAGGAAGTCATCCAGAATATTAACGGCAATGCCGGTAGCTTGTGCCAGTCTTCAGCTACAATGACCGGAGATTCATGACGCTTTGCTATTGCCATCCAGGTTTTGAAACATTCATTACGCAATGCTAATGTCCCATCATTAGCGTAATCCAATGCCAGCAAAGGCGCTCCCTGCGCCAAAGAGATGATGCAGTACATTTTCTTGTTCGTTGCCGCATCTGACTGCAAAGCTTTGGACAGCCAGTCAACCACGGTTTGTTTATCCGGCGAGGCCATAGCCAGCTTCTGGCAACGACTGATGATAGTCGCCGGTAATTTGGACGGCTTTTCGGTAATTAATATGATGACGGTGCGTTCGGTCGGCTCTTCAAGGCATTTCAAGAACGCATTGGCTGCGGCATTATTCATCTTGTCTGCCGGATTAATGATAACAATGCGATGAGTCTCGAACTGCGGTTTTAAAGTTAATCGGGTAACCAGGCTGCGTATCTGTCCGATAGTGATGCCTTTGCCGGGTTCCTCGGGCTGTACTTGAATAAAGTCGGGATGAGTTTCGGCATTAACCAATAAACAGCTGCTGCACAAACCGCAAGCCATACCATTGCCCTGCGGTGCTGCGCAAAGCAACGCAACGGCGAACTGACCGGCTAACTGCTGTTTGCCCAAGCCTTTGTTGCCAGTGATGAGCAATGCCTGGGGAATGCGCTTTTGCTCGATATAACTGCAAAGATGCCCCCATAAATGTTGTTGCCAAGGCAATAATTGGCTGGGCACGGTCATTTTACGATGACATGTCGGGAAGACGCTGGGCAATTCAAGGCACACAAACCGAGTGATGTACGCATGACATCTGCAATGGCTCTTTGCACATCGATTAGCGGTTGATTGGCTTTGATTAGTTTGATGCGCTCGGGGTTTAATTCGGCCTGTAATAAATAAGCCCGCCTAACGCTTTCAAAAAAACTGATTTTTTCCAATTCAAAACGATCAAGCGCTCCGCGTTCTCTGACCCGCGCAATGCCTATCTCCACCGGTGCATCCAACAGAAAAGTTAAATCAGGCCTTAATGTGCCTTGCACCAGATCTTCCAGCAGTTTGATAGTGCTGATTTTCATGCCTCGGCCGCCGCCCTGGTAAGCATATGTGGCGTCGGTAAATCGATCGCAAAGCACCCATTTCCCTTGTGCCAAAGCCGGCTCAATGACGTGTTTGATATGCTGGGCTCTTGCCGCAAACATCATCAATAACTCGGCCTGTTCCGAAATGGCCTCGCTTTTCTTGTCCAGCAATAATTGACGTATTTTTTCGGCAAGCTTAGTACCGCCCGGTTCGCGCGTAACAACGACAGAAATATTGTGCTGCTCTAAGTAGTCTTTTATAAACGCCAGATTGGTAGTCTTGCCGACACCTTCAACGCCTTCCAGTGTAATAAATTTCCCTCTAATCATTTCTTGTTCCTTTGAAATTTATCAACGGCCGTCATATGGTCCTTTAAGTTCGCCGAAAATTCATGCGTTCCATCACCACGGGCTACAAAATAAAGACTGTCTCCCTTATCGGGATGCAGCACGGCATTAAGCGCATCGCGCCCCGGCATGGCGATCGGTGTTGGCGGCAAGCCACTGATAATATAAGTGTTATAGGGTGTGACGGCGGTTAAATCTTGGGTTCTGATGTTGCCGTGATAACTTTCACCCATACCGTAAATGACGGTAGGATCGGTCTGCAACAGCATATTTTGTTCCAGCCTTCGGATAAATACGCCAGCGATGATGGGTCTTTCGGCGGCAGCTCCGGTTTCTTTTTCTACAATGGAAGCAAGAATCAGAGCTTCATAAGGCGTCTTAAACGGCAGTCCTTCGGCTTTATTAAGCCACTCTTGCTGCAATACCTGCTGCATTTTTTCGTAGGCTCTTTTTAATAAAGACACATCGGACGTATGCTTCTCAAAGAAATAGGTATCAGGAAAAAACAAACCTTCGGGCGACTGCATGTCAGACTTGAACTTGATCATTAAACTGGCAAAATCGACACTATTTAACGTGTGCTCTAGATTGGGGTTTTTCTCAATCTCATGCAGTATTTCTTTAAAGCTCCAGCCTTCAGGAAAAGTAATGGTATGTTGCTTGGTTTTTCCCTGAACGAATAACGCTAATATTTGGGGTATAGTTATGCCGGAAGTTAACTCGTACTCCCCTGTTTTAATTTTTTTAAAAGCATTGTCTTGAAAGGCGATAACCTTAAACCAGAAGGGTGTAATATCAAGCTGTTGAGCTGCAAGCTTATCGCTAATAAGATCAAGCGAATCGCCTTTTTCAATTTCTATATAAACAGTTTTATCGGTCAGCGCCGGATGATGTAACGCTTTTTGATAATCCATCCACAACCAACCGCTTGCAAAACTTAACACCAACAAGGTAAAGCCAATGATTTTATTGTTCATTAGTAAGAGCCTCAATAGCCGCTCCCTGCATTGCTTTACTTCCAGCATTCCACCTCCATGGAATCGTCACTGATCAACTTGTCCAGCTGGATTTGAATATTTCTGGTTGCCGGGCCAACCGAAAAACGCGTAGTTTCGATTTGATTGACGGGCCAGATGCCAATAATTGAATTACAAACGAATACTTCATCAGCCGATAATAACTCATCTTTCGTAAATTCATGTTCAACTACCGAAAAACCACGATCAACTGATATCTTCATTATAATGCCGCGCATAATGCCGGCAACACCTGACTGAGCCAGTATTGCCGTATGAAGACTGTTATTTTTAACGTAGAACAGATTAGTCATTGTTCCTTCAATAACGTGGCCGTTGACGTCGAGCATAAGCCCTTCCTGAATGGAAGAGTCCTTCCATTCAGCTCTAGCCAGAACCTGTTCAAGCCGATTCAGATGCTTGATACCTGCTAAGGCAGGGTTCAAGCCTAAACGAGTTGCGCAAATACGAACGACTATACCCTGCTGGCGATATACTTCCGGATAGTCAGGATAGGGATGAAGACTTAATATGCGAGTTGGATGAATGACATCGGGTTGGCGATAACCTCGCCCGCCCGAGCCACGCGTGATTATAATTTTAAGCACTGCCCGTAAAGGGTGCGTGCCGCCAACCGACAGACGACAAAGCTCTCCAGCTTCAAAGCGCAATACCTCTATATCTGGAAAAGGGATGTAAAGTCGCTGACAACCGGCATTCAGCCGTTGCAAATGGCGTTCGAGAAAAACAGCTTGCCCGTCTCTAACTTCAATGGTTTCAAAGAGTCCGTCGCCGTATTGAAAACCGCGATCAGATATTTCGATATGCTCCTTGCTTTCACCATTGATGAGAATCATTTTTTTGATTCATAGCTTTCAGTTTTTGCGAGAATTACTGAAAACTAATTACTCATACCGTTTAAAAATTAACGAACCATTAGTACCGCCAAAGCCAAAGGAATTGGACATTGCTACATCAATTTTCATATTTCTCGCGGTATTCGGAACAAAGTCCAGATCACATTCCGGGTCTTGATTTTCCAGATTGATGGTCGGCGGAGCAATTTGATTTTTGATGCTTAATGCGGTCAGTACGGCTTCAATGCCACCGGCTGCACCTAATAAATGACCGATCATCGACTTTGTCGAACTGACGGCAACTTTATAGGCATGGTCGCCCAATGCGGCTTTCATCGCCTGAGTTTCGCCCACATCGCCGGCCGGTGTTGACGTGCCATGCGCATTGATGTAATCGACAGCATCGGCATTCAGTCCGGCATCACGCAAGGCATTTTTCATGCAACGTGCAGCGCCTTCGCCACCGGGTGAAGGTGTAGTCATGTGATAAGCGTCACCGCTCATACCAAAACCTACCAATTCAGCGTAAATTTTTGCGCCTCGCGCTTTGGCATGTTCCAGTTCTTCAAGAACCACAACACCTGCGCCATCGCTAAGCACAAAGCCGTCACGGTCTTTATCCCAAGGGCGGCTGGCGGCTTGTGGATCATCGTTGCGGCGGGACAAGGCTTTTGCCGAAGCAAAACCGCCCATTGCTGTCGGTGAGGTTGTGCAACGTTCCGCACCGCCCGCAATCATTACATCAGCATCGCCGTATTTAATTAAACGCGCAGCATCGCCGATGTTATGCGTACCTGTGGAACAAGCCGTAACAATGGCGTAATTCGGGCCTTTTAATCCATATTTGATCGAAAGGTTGCCTGAAATCATGTTGATAATGTTACCGGGAACAAAAAACGGCGAGATACGGCGTGGACCGCTTTTATCATAGAGTGCATAGCATTCTTCAATACCGGTAATTCCGCCTATACCAGACCCGATAGCAACACCAATACGCTCGGCATTAGCTTCGGTTACTTCAATACCTGAATCTTCAATCGCCTGACACCCCGCTGCGATGCCGTAATGGATAAATCCATCCATGCGTTTGGCATCTTTTTCCGGAATATATTGGCTAATATCAAAATTTCTTATAACGCCGCCAAAAGTGGTGGCAAAAGGAGAAATATCGAAGGAATCAATTGGGCTTATGCCGCTTTTGCCATTAATAATACCATCCCATGTTTCTGAGACCGTGTTAGCTAAAGGCGTGATTGCGCCTAATCCAGTTATTACAACTCGACGTTTGCTCAATGTGATTTACCGTAAGAAAAATAAAGGAGGGAATAAAGAATTAGTCATATAGGCCGAAAGTGCGCCGTCATAAGACACCGAAGCACTAAGTGTGGGTTACGCTTACGTTTGGCAATTACTCTGTGCTTTCTGCATACATGCAGTCGTCGACAATTGCTCCTGCATCGCCTAGAGCGCCTGCTTTTGGTGCTCCCTGTGCTCTACCTCCTCCATCCGTGGAGCCGTACCTTCTGCGTCCATGCAGCCCGTAACCCAACCTACAAGTTCATAAACTAAGATTAGTTTTTAAGCGTTTTTTACTACGTAATCGATAGCTTGCTGAACAGTTGTAATTTTTTCAGCTTCATCGTCTGGAATTTCGCATTCGAATTCTTCTTCAAGAGCCATGACGAGTTCAACTGTATCAAGAGAATCAGCACCAAGATCATCTACAAATGAAGCATCAGTAGCGATATCTTCTTTAACACCCAATTGTTCTGCAACAATCTTTTTTACTCGTTCTTCAATGTTACTCATATTTATTGTCCTCAAACAATGTAAGTTTCCCGGCGTCTAATCCAAGACCTACAATAGTATTGTTATTAATTTTATTTGAAATCCCGTCTCCGGAAATTCCAGACGGCGGGGAGAATTATACTTTATATTGCAAGAATATCACAATATAAAGGCATGAACATTACTGATACCGACTATAGGCAACACCTCTTACGGCATGAACATGCCACCATTAACATGAATATTTTCACCAGTGATATAAGCTGCGCCGTCGGATGCCAAAAATGAAACCGTATGAGCGATCTCTTCCGCTTTACCCAAACGGGACAGGGGAATAGATGTCAGCAAGGTATTTTTAATATCATCACTCAACTCTTTAGTCATATCAGTATCAATAAATCCAGGCGACACAGTATTGATAGTGATATTCCTTGACCCCACTTCTTTGGCCATAGACTTAGCAAACCCAACCATTCCCGCTTTTGCTGCGGCGTAATTTGCCTGTCCTGCATTACCTGTCGAACCCACTACAGATGAAATATTAATAATACGACCTGTTTTGGCTTTCATCATACCGCGCAGCACCGCCTTGCTCATGCGATATACCGAAGTCAGGTTGGTGCTGATAATATCATCCCACTCTTCGTCCTTCATGCGCATCAACAAATTGTCACGAGTGATGCCTGCATTGTTGACCAGCACAGCCGGAGCCCCAAACTCGTCATTAACAATTTTCACGACTTCTTCAATAGATTCAGGGTTAGCGACATCAAGCTTTAGGCCCTTGCCATGCTCACCCAGATAGGAGGAGATTGAATCGGCGCCGTTATCAGTGGTAGCAGTACCGATAACAAAAAAACCATCCTGAGCCAATCTTTCTGCGATTGCCCGACCGATGCCACGACTGGCACCCGTTACTAAAGCTACTTGTTTATCCATTGAGTTGCTCCAATACCTTATTTAATGTTTCCGGATCATAAATAGACATATGCTCTGCATCCTTAGCGATGCGTTTGTTCAGCCCGATTAACACCTTGCCCGGACCGCATTCAACAAAACTGGTAACGCCCTGGTCATGCATGAATTTAATGCTATCAGCCCAGCGCACCGGCTTATAGAGCTGCTCTTTTAATGCATTACGGATGACTTCAGGCGCGCTGTGTGACGCAACATCTACATTATGGATCAGCGTTGCTTTTGGCGTATCAATCACAGTGTATTGCAATTGCTCATCCAGTTTTTGGGATGCCGATTCCATTAATTCACAATGCGAAGGAACGCTAACAGGTAAAAGCACGGCGCGCTTAGCACCTGCTTCTTTCGCGGCAAGCATTGCCCTTTCAACCGCGGCAACGTTACCGGCAATAACCACCTGCCCCGGCGAATTAAAGTTGACCGCCGAAACGATCTCACCCTCAGCCGCGTTCGCGCAAACCTGAACAACCTGATGATCCTCAAGACCCAGAATTGCCGCCATTGCACCGACACCTGGAGGCACAGCTTCCTGCATCAATCTCCCTCTTGCCGCAACCAGCTTTATGCCATCTTCAAACGACAAGGCATCAGAACAAACCAAGGCTGTATATTCGCCTAAACTATGGCCGGCCATCCATGCAGGGCGAACGTTACTGTGTTTGCACCATAGCTGCCAAACAGCCACACCGGCGGCCAGCATTGCAGGCTGCGTGTTATGTGTTTGATTAAGCTCTTCCTCCGGACCTTCTGCGACAATAGACCACAAGTCCTTGCCTAACGCATCGGATGCCCGCTCAAAAGTATGCTTCACCTCGGGATAACTGGCAGCCAAATCATTTAGCATGCCGACAGATTGCGATCCCTGGCCTGGAAAAACAAAAGCTAAGTTATAAATTTGGTTATTCATTTCAATATGCTTTTAATATTTAATTAACGCAGAACCCCAAGTGAACCCCGCCCCAAACGCTTCAAGCAAAATAATTTGCCCGCGCTGAATGCGACCGTCCCGAATCCCTTCATTGAGGGCAAGCAGCACGGATGCAGATGAGGTATTGCCCTGATTTTCAAGGGTCAAAATGACATGATCCATGGACATTTTTAATTTTTTTGCTGTCGCCGCGATAATTCTTGTATTCGCCTGATGAGGAACCAACCAATCAACATGAGACTGCTGCATGTCATTTGCCGTTAAAGTTTCGTCGACTATACGCCCCAGCGTATTGACAGCCACCTTGAACACTTCGTTGCCGCGCATACTGATGTAGCCGGGTTCGTGCTTATTGGCTTCAGTAGCCGCCTGAGGATTTGGGCAATACAGCAAATCTTCATATTCACCGTCAGAATGAATATGCGTCGATAAAATACCGGCTTCATCCGATGCGCCCAGCAATACCGCACCAGCACCATCCCCAAATAAGATACAGGTTCCCCGATCAGTCCAGTCAACAACGCGTGAACAGATTTCAGTCCCCACAACCAGAACCTTCTTGGCTGCGCCCGATTTGATGTATTGATCGGCAATGCTCAAGGCAAAAATCGAACCTGAACAGGCAGCCTGCACGTCAAAAGCGACGCAATTTTTAATACCCAAGCGCTGCTGCAACAAACAACCTGTACTTGGATAAACACGATCCGGCGTACCGGTCGCAACAATAATTAAGTCAATTTCTTCGGCATCACAAGCGGCAGCTTCTATAGCTTGTCTTGCGGCAATCTCGGCCATGCTTGAGGCCGTTTCGTCTGCTCCCGCAATGCGACGGCTTTTGATGCCGGTGCGCTCAAAAATCCAGCTATCGGAAGTGTCAACAGTTTGTGATATTTGTTCATTGGTAAGAACTTTCTCCGGCAGATAGCCGCCGGTACCGATTACTCTTGAATAACGAATCATGCATTCTCTCTCAGAGCCAAAGTCTTTTCGACTTGTTCGCTTATTTTTCTTATAACGTCTTTTTTTACTTCAATTTCAGCAAGATGAATCGCCGTTTTAAACGCTAGTATATCAGCTCCTCCGTGGCTTTTAATAACCAGGCCGCGTAATCCTAAAAAGCTGGCCCCGTTATACAAACGCGGGTCGATACGTTTTTTAAATGATTTGAGCACCGGATAGGCCAAAAGCCCCGCCAATTTGGTGATACTATTTTTACCAAAGGCTTCTTTTAATGCGGTTCCAATCATTTTTGCCGCACCTTCAATGGATTTGAGCGCGACATTACCGACAAAACCATCGGCAACAATCAAATCAACATCGATATGACCCGCATTTAAAGAATCGCCTTCCACGTAGCCTATGTAGTTTAACGATGAATTTTCCAGTAATTTTGCCGCAGCCTTAACCTGCTCATTACCTTTCACATCTTCTTCGCCAATATTTAATAAACCCACCTTGGGATTATCAATATTTTCAACCGCTTTAACCAGCTCGGCACCCATCACTGCAAATTGAAAAAGATGCTCCGCAGAGCAATCCACATTAGCGCCTAGATCAAGCGCATGCGTATGTCCATTAATGGACGGCAATGTGGAAATGATGGCTGGCCGATCAATTCCGGGAATCATTTTAAGCACAAAGCGGGCAGTAGCCATTAAAGCTCCGGTATTGCCGGCACTGACACAAGCATCTGCCCGTCCGCCATGGACCAGGTTGATAGCAACCCGCATTGACGAATCTTTTTTATTTTTTAATGCCTTGGATGGCGACTCATCCATTTCGACACACTGGGATGCGTGCTGAATGGTAAGTCTGTCTTGGTAATCAATTAATGCTTGGGCTAACTGCGGTTTCAGAACCGCTTCATCGCCCACTAAGATCAGTTTTAAGTCTGGATTGCTCTTTAGACAATCCAACGATGCCGGAATGGTGACTTCAGGACCGAAATCCCCGCCCATTGCATCAATCGAAATTGTTAGGCTCACGCTTACGGATGACTCCTGAGTTATTATAAAAAAGCCGAACCTGACCTAATTTGATCAACTTCGGCATATCATGATGCTGCAAGGTGGAAAGATTTATTAATCTTCGTCGCCGTTGCTTACGATTTGACGACCTTTAAAGAAGCCATCAGGAGTAACATGATGGCGAATGTGAGTTTCACCTGTCATCGGATCTTGAGACAAAGTTCTACCGGTTAACGCGTCATGCGAACGACGTTGACCACGTCTTGAACGCGATACTTTACTTTTTTGTACGGCCATTATAAATCTCCAGTGTTTTTAAGTTTGGCTAAAATGGAAAAAGGATTTTCAGGGGGCGATTGCTGCTCATCTGCCAAAGAACCCGCTTTATTGACATATGAATTATTGGCGAGACAATCGTGCTGATGCTTGGGGAATGCAGGCAAAACAAGCAGTAATTCGTCTTCAATAATGTTCTTTAGAAGGATTTTTTCATCATCAACCAACAACGGTTCATAATCCTCGGGCAATCTGTCTGCTTGATCTATTGAGGTAACAATACCTAACTTGACAGTATTTTTGACAGGCCATTGCACTGCTTGCAAGCAGCTTTGGCATTTAAGCTCCAAAACCGCCTCTATTTGCCCTTCAACTTTGGCCAACCTTCCTTCCCGGCCAAAAAAAAGATCCACAGTTACAACTCCTGTATCGTTAAACAGCACATCGGCCAAACGATCCAAGCTACTTACAGGTATTTGCCCCTTCAATTCACCGCGCTTATCAGCCAGGTGCAAAGGGTCTATATATTCAGGTAATCGAGCTAACATAACCGCGCAATGGTATATGGAAACAACAAATTCGTCAAATCCTAAATACCTGTCCTGCATGAATAAACCGAACTAAAAGCCCGTGACTTCATTAGCAATTGACAAGCACGCTGATTAATTAAATCAACGTTTAATGATAATTGGCTTATTGGAAAGCTCATTAGGATTATCTGCGCCAGGCGGAAAATGAATAGCCAGCAATGTTGTGATACGCTCGATGCCTTGCAGCGACCCGCTCAGAAAATCACCGTGCAGAAACTCTTTCTGCATAGCTTCTGCAATGGCATTCCACTCAACTTGCTCCACACGCTTGGCAATACCTCGATCCGCGACAATATGGACTTCATGATCCGCCAGCAACAGATAAATCAAAACGCCGCTGTTTTGCTCGGTATCCCAGACCTGCAAATTCGAAAACACCTCTATCGCACGCTGCCTAGCCGAAACACCTCGCCAAACCTGGCTTAATGCAAGCGCATTTTCAACAGCAAAACGAAGCTCGGCACTGTGCCGATGCTCGGAGTCCTTTACTGCTGTTTCAATGTCCGCAAGTGCCGCTTTGGGAAACAGCATGCGCCAACGCCACGGCGGCATAAAAGCATGACGAAACCAACGTTTAATATTTACCATGATCCTGATGCGCCTCCTCCGCCAAAGCGGCCACCGCCACCGCCCCATGAACCGCCGCCACTACTTCCGCCAAAGCCGCCACCGCTAGACCAACCGCGTCCGCCTGTCGAACGAACTCCAACGATAAAAAAAACCATTAACCCGACAAATAGCGCTGCCGAAAAAGCCAACCCTAAAACCAACGCTGCCACCAAGCCAGTGCCCAATCCCGCCAGCATGCCACCCATGACCCGCCCCATCATGACTGACAAAGCAAAACCTGCAATCAAGCCGCCAACCAAAATGAACATAAAGGATCCCTCGCCCAGATTCTCACCCGAATTTTCAGACGGTGCCGGCAAAGGTTCGCCTTCAATCAGCTTCATTAGCTGCGTAACTCCCGCATCAATACCACCCGCGAAATCATCCTGCTGAAAACGCGGCGTAATGGTCTCGGCTATCACTCTTTTAGCAACTGCATCGGGAATGACGCCCTCCAGGCCATAACCCACTTCAAGACGCATTTTTCGATCATCTTTTGCCACAATCAGAATAACGCCGTCATCGACCCCCTTGCGACCTATTTGCCACAAATCGGCAACCTCTATGCCAAACTCAGCTATATCTTTAGGTTGCGTAGTTGGGACGATTAATACTGCGATCTGGCTACCTTTTTGGGCCTCGAACGCTGCCAACTTATTTTCCAAAGAGTTGACCTGTTCTGCGTTGAGCGTGCCGGTAAGATCAGTGACGCGACGAGATAACTCGGGCACACCGACCATCGCCCAAGTCTCCATGCAAAATAACAGCAGGAAAAACCCGAGTCCGTAACGGGCACGAGGAAATATCGTAGACAACGTTCTCAACATTTTATTGTCCGCCAACCGGTGCAGGCACTCCAAAGTCAACTGTAGGCGGCTTTGAAATAGCTTGCTCATTTTCTACGGTAAAGCTCGGTTTGGCTTTGTGGCCGAACATCATCGCCGTAAGGTTGGTAGGAAAAGATCGCACGGTAACATTATATTCCTTGACCGCAGCAATAAAGCGATTGCGCGCCACGGTAATACGGTTTTCCGTACCCTCCAGCTGCGCTTGCAAGTCACGGAACAATCCATCAGCTTTCAATTGCGGATAGTTTTCCGCCACTGCCAGCAGCCGCGAGATTGCACTGGTCATTTGCCCTTGAGCGGCAATAAATTTTTGGAACGCCTGCTCATCATCAACCAATTCCGGTGTAGCCTGAATCGATCCGACCTTGGCGCGAGCCTCAGTAACTTCGGTTAGCACATCCTTTTCGTGAGCCGCATAACCCTTCACCACATTCACCAGATTAGGCACCAGATCAGCGCGGCGCTGATACTGGTTTAGCACCTCCGCCCATGCCGCTTTAACGTTCTCGTCGCCGGACTGCAGCGTGTTATAACCGCAACCGGATAAAAAAGTCATCATGCACAAAACGATCAGTCTTTTAAACATATCAACCTCACAGATTAGATTCCAAACTTAAAGCAGCTTTGCACCCGAGCATGCCCCATTTGCCTAATACCACAACCCGGCAAATGGTACATCCCTGATAGATGCGCATATTAAAAACCAAGCCACCCCGAACCAAAGGAAGTGGCAAAAACAAGACTGACGATGGACATCAGGTTAATCAAAATATTTAAAGACGGGCCGCTGGTATCTTTAAAGGGATCACCTACCGTATCGCCCACCACGGCAGCTTTGTGGCAATCGGAACCCTTGCCGCCATATTGCCCTGTTTCAATCCATTTTTTCGCATTGTCCCATGCGCCGCCCGCATTAGCCATCATCACCGCCAGCAGAAAACCCGATGACATGGCGCCGACCAACATACCCGCAAGGGCTTCTTTACCCAAAATATTCCCCACAACCAGCGGCACAATGACTGCTAATGCACCGGGCAATACCATTTCACGCAAAGCACTTTCTGTGCAGATGCCAACACAAGTTTCGTAGTCAGGCTGCCCCGTGCCTTCCATCAAGCCGGGAATTTCGTGAAACTGACGACGTACCTCAATGACAATCTTATGAGCCGCCCTGCCCACCGCCCTCATAGTCAACGCAGAAAACAGATATGGCATCATCGCACCAATCAAGATACCCGGCAGCAGGGTTGCCCCCAAAATATTCAAACTATAAATCTTTGCGGCCGTTACATAAGCAGCCAGCAAAGCCAGCGCCGTCAGTACCGCTGAGCCAATAGCAAAGCCTTTGCCGGTAGCGGCGGTGGTATTTCCCAAGCTGTCCAGCGCATCGGTACGATGACGCACTTCACTGGGCAGATGACTCATTTCAGCAATGCCGCCTGCATTATCAGCTACCGGACCGTAAGCATCAGTCGCCAACGTCACACCTAAAGTACTCAACATACCCACAGCCGCTAAAGCTACTGCATAGAGACCGGCGGCCATAGTACCATCGGCTGCATAGCCCAGTCCGATGCTCAGCAAGATAACAGTCGCGACAATCAATACAGGAAAAACGGTACTTATCATACCGACTGCCAAGCCTTGGATAATGGTAGTTGCCGCGCCCGTTTGCGTAGCACGAGCAATGGCTTGCGTGGGTTTTTCAGTGTACGCTGTGTAATACTCAGTCACATAAGCAATGGCGTTGCCCGCTATCAAGCCGGTCAAAATAACCAGCCAATAATTAAAGCTGATCCCTGAAATCAATACGGCAATCAAAGAAAGCCCTAATATTAGCATCGACGCCCCCCAGACAGAATGGCGTAGCGCCGCCAATAAGTCATCCAGACTGGCATTTTCGTCGATTGTTATTCTGTATTGTTCTATAAAGCGGGCGATTTTGGATTCGCTGCTGCTCGACTGTTTTTTCTGTTTGCCAATGACCATATAAATACCAAAAAGACTGGCAACTATACCCACAGCGGCAATCAAGAAAGGCAATCCGATAAATGCCGACGACTTTGCACCCAATGCGGCGCCCAACGTCGCGGTAGCAATAATCGAACCGCTATAGCTTTCAAATAAATCCGCGCCCATGCCCGCGACATCGCCCACATTATCGCCTACATTATCGGCAATGACGGCGGGATTGCGTGGATCGTCTTCGGGGATACCTTGTTCGACCTTACCCACCAAATCAGCGCCCACATCCGCGGCTTTGGTGTAAATACCGCCGCCGACTCTTGCAAACAGCGCAATACTGCTGGCGCCAAAACCAAAGCCGGCAATGTCGGCCAATTGGCTCGGACTGCCGTTAAATATCAAAAACAATACCGTCATACCGATGAGACTAAAGCTAACCACAGCCATGCCCATAATAGAACCGCTGCCAAAGGCAACGCGCAATCCTTCATGCAAACTGCGTCGAGCCGCTGCCGCGGTTCGAACGTTGGCCCGAACCGCCACATACATCCCCAGGCAGCCAGCGCTTGCAGACGCACTCGCACCCACCACAAAACAAAACGCGGTCTGCCATTGTAAAAGCACGGAAATAAGGGTAGCGACAATGACTACAAAAATCGCGATGACACGATACTCACGCGACAGAAAGGCCGCCGATCCTTTTTGAATAGCCTTTGCAATGGCTTGCATAGCCTCATTACCTTGATCATAGCTAAGAACGCGCCGCAGTTCCCAAAGCACGAATATGCCACCTACAATACCCATCAACAATGCAATAACAACTGACGCAGATACTGGAAACATCATAACTACCTCTTTAGTTGATTTAGCTATAACCCCACACGGTCTTTTATTATTTGTTTAGCCATCGCATGCAATTGACATCCGCACCTGATTAAAATCGGCATTTACGCAAGACGCAACTGTTTAAGCCGGGCGCAAGCTTGACTACCGCTGATGTCTGGAATTATTTTTAATTCCAGCACCTTTAACTGATCAAGCCTCACCTCATAATTCTCAATTTCACGGGTCGTGTCAGGCGGACTAAAATGATATTGCTGCCGTAAAATTTCCCGGTAAGTGCTGTCATTTTCCATCAACCAGAGCAGGACAAATTCTTGGGTGCGCGACTGTTTCGGCTCATCGAATATCAAAAAAATGTGTTCGATAGTGCGAGGCTGGTCAAAAACAAGACGGATCGTTTGTTCACCTGAAGTTGCGGCCTGCCACCCGGCACCCTGTTCCGCCGTCAATAACAAGGCGGACTCAACAGGGTGCCCCGGGCACTCCGAGGTAAACTCTACTTGGGCAAGATGTTCTATATCTAAAAAATTCAGATCGGAAGACGGGGTATTTTTAGCGGCCTGATTGATCATTATTTTGCGCATTATTAATCACCTGTTGCAGTGTAGCGTTCGTAGTGAAAAAAGCGTCAAACAGGAACAAAGCAAAAGAACAGTGTCTTTTCACGTAGCGATATGACGCGGTAGGCTGTCCATCTCCTCTGCATAAAGTATCAAACGAGGATTAAGAAACAGTGTAAACCACTGTAGCAATGAAAGATAAATATTTATCAACGAATACAGTGAGCTTGTTGCAAAGACATGCTCAACCTGTATTTCTGTTGAGGATGCAGTATAAGCATCCCTAGTCATAAACCCGCACAAGGAAATTTGGTTGTACCTTATCCGCCGCATATCTTACAATCCTATTAGATGTGCACTAAGGTTACCGGGCTCGCAACGGTTCCCCTCACATTAACAACATTAAAAATAAAATTGGAGAGTGTGGTATGTTTAAAATTCGTTCACTGGTTACCGCGTTGGCGTTAGCAAGTTCAATTTCGGTCGCTTCGGCCTGGGAGACTTTACCAACCAAAGCTGATGCGCCTGCTGATAATCCAACGACTGCGGCTAAAGTCGAGCTAGGTCAAATGCTTTATCATGATCCGCGTTTATCTTCTACCGGTACGGTTTCCTGTTCTTCTTGTCATAACACCATGCTGGGCGGCGAAGACAATAGAGCAACTGCGATGGGCGTTAACGGTCAAACGGGTGGACGTAGCGCACCGACGGTTTGGAATGCCGCATTTAATAAGGTCCAGTTTTGGGACGGCAGAGCAGCAAGCCTGGAAGACCAAGCAGCAGGCCCTGTAACCAACCCGATTGAAATGGGCATGAAAAACTGGGATGAAGTCGTCGCGCGTTTGCAATCGATTGAAGGCTATAAAGAACCATTTGAAAAAGCTTTCGGCAAAGATGGAATCTCTAAAGACACTGCGACTAAAGCCATCGCAGCTTACGAAAGAACTTTGATCACACCTAATAGCCCTTATGACCGTTATGTTTCCGGCGACAAATCGGCTTTAACAGACCAACAAGTTCGCGGCATGGAAAAGGTTGCGGAATTAGGTTGCACCAATTGCCACAGCGGCCCGGCATTTAATGGCCCCGGTATGTTCCAAAAATTCCCTGCCATTCCTAACGGCTACTGGGAAGCACAACATCATTTCAGCAAAGACAAAGGTTTAGCGGAAGTCAGCAAAAACCAGGCCGATGAACATTTATGGAAGGTTCCGACTTTACGCAACATCGCTCTGACCGCACCTTACTTCCACAACGGCTCAGTTAAAACACTGGATAAAGCGGTTACTTTGATGGCCAAGTTGCAATTAGGCAAAGATCTATCTAAAGAAGAAGTTGCCGATATCGTGTCATTTTTGAATGGTTTGACCGGCGAGTTTCCTAAACAGACAATGCCGACTCTGCCTGGCACAGTGGATTCTACTTTTAACTAAGCTTGACTCAGGAATAGCCTAACCGTTATTCCTGCCATTAAATTTAAGGGAGCTTTTTAGCTCCCTTTTTATTGTGCGTTGTAAATGGGCGCCGCTGATATGCGGGCATCTATCTGCTTTAATATATCCTGATAAACAGGACTGTTTACGGACTCAAAGCGCTGTTTAAAATCTGCCTCATTCATGTGTTCGGGAAGATCTCTGGGGTCCGGCATAAAATCGCTGTAATCTTTTATCTCGGACATGGCTTTTTGCATTTTACGTGCATTTTCCGGCGACGATGTCGCCATTTCTCCAAAGCGTGTACCGGCTTTATCGGCAGCCAAATCGATAAAACTGAAACCGCTGCCGCTCTGCGCGTCGCTTAATTCCTTTTCTTCGCCGGCGATTTGCGCCGCCTGTTTGTTTACCGAGGCAGTTAGCGCGGCTGAACCTATAAAATGTTGGGCTAGATCGATGCGCTTGTATAAAAAAGCCGCGTATTGTTGTCCCGTCGCAGGCATAGAATCAGGCACAGACAGCAGTTTTTTGGTTTCTTTTTTATTGACGTAGTCATTAATCGCAGAAATAACCACCCTATTTTCATCTATGGCATTTTCCAATGTAGAGCGTTGGTAGGCCAGCTCAAACAATGGACGCAACAAGTCCGCCAGCGATAAGCGCCACGCGGCATCATGTTTGGCAACGATGTCGGCGAGTTTTTGCTGATAGATATTCAGCGTCGAATTGTCGCCCGTGTGAGTCAGGAAGTTTCGCGCCTGGATCAACGTATCCTTGTTCGGATAGTAGGTAATGGTGAGCTTTTCCGCGTCAATTTTAACTGCCTTAATAGGTCGGGTTGCAAGAATGAAATACTCATTCAACGATGAATGCTGAATAACAGTGTCAATAACAAAGGCGGCCAATTTTGCCGGTAACAGTAGTTTTCCGGCTTTAAATTTGGTTATGACCGGAAGCTCATTGCCTTCGACATTGCCCAACCTGAAGCTGATGTTTAAGTACTTGCCCACCTTGTTTGCAGGCAAAGTCATGGTGACTTTAAATCGCAGCTCGTTATGCTTAAATTCCAAATTCACTGCGCTTTTGCTATATCGATTTAACAAATAATTGCCGGCAAGATTAAGATCGGCGACGGTTAACTCAATAATACCAACCTCATCAGGTTTGGTTTTAGCCCCTTCATGCAGAATTTTTTTCGCCCTGACCAGGTCATCACGAGTGGGCGACCATCCCACCTCTAGCTCAGGCTTGTCGCCAACGCCAAAAAAAACCAGCATCATGCATAAAATTAATAATCCTCCAACACAATACAACAACATGCGTAAGCCTGCGTTGAGTAACGCTACGGTATGTCGAGAACAACGCATGGTGCAGTTGCTGAAAAAAGTTTTCATGAGACTGTTTAAGAGAACTCCAGTTTGAATCCCGCCGATTTTAAATAAGTTGCTTCCTGGATTAAATCGGCATGAGTCAGCGGCGCCTGAGCCAACCAATGGTCTGGAAACTGCAAGCGGACCTTTGATTTTATTAACGATATTTTAAAATCAGGTTTGTCGTGCTCCTGCCGATTGCGGTGCAACAATACTGACAAGCGCAAAATAATGGTCACAACGAGCGCATCAATATTCCACGGAGATGGTAACTCTTTAAACAGGGAGCGGGATATCTTGCGTCGGTGCGATTTTACAATGGTTGACAATAAGACCTGATCCTGTTTGGAAAAACCTGAAAAATCGCCATTCTCAATGATATAAGCACTGTGCTTATGGTACTGACTGTGGGCGATATCCTGGCCGATCTCATGCAGGTCTGCCGCCCAGTTTAAAAATTGCACGACATATTCGTGGTTAGGTCCGCAAAAATCATCGCCCAATTGATCCAGGATATAGCTAATCGTCCGCTTAACGCGTAAAACGTGCTCTTTATCGATGTGATAGCGGTCGGCCAATACATGCACGGTTGCCGAACGAATATCATGATCGTATAGCCGTCCCAGTAAATCCTGAATCAGGCCTTCTCTAAGCGCCCCATCGGAAACGGTCATTTGCTCAATACCTAAACTTTTGAAAGTAGCATAAACGATAGCTACGCCGCCCACAAATACCGGAAGACGCTCAGGGTCTAGTTCCGGCAAGTTAAGCTCATCAATATGGTTGCAATGATTAATATGGGCGACCAGATGCTCCAGGCCTTCCATGGTGATACCGTTATTGCTCCAGTTTTTGGCCTGAAGAACCTTATCAATGGCTTTTAAACTGCCTGATGCACCGATGGCTTCGTCCCAGTTCTTACGCTGAAATTGTTTCTGAATCGGTTCAAGTTGTTGTTCCGCGAACAAGGTCGCTTGAGTGAAGGCATCTCTGGACAGTTTACCGTTTTCAAAAAAGGCGTTACTGACCACTACGCAGCCCATGGGCGTACTTTCCTTTACCCTGGGCGTGTCGCCTGAACCTATGATGTATTCGGTGCTGCCCCCACCTATGTCCATAACCAACCGTAAATTAGCGTTACTGCCCAAGCTGTGCGCAACGCCCTGATAAATCAAACGGGCTTCTTCTATTCCCGAAATGATGTGGATAGGATGGTTTAGCGCTTTTTCAGCTTTCTCTAAAAACTGCTGTGAGTTTTTAGCTTGGCGCAAGGTACTGGTGCCGACAACGCGTACGCTTTCCGGAGGAAAATGACGGATTCTTTGACCAAACCGTTCAAGGCACCCTAAAGCCCTTTCCTGGGTATCGGTATCGAGATAATTTTTTTTGTCCAGGCCGGAAGCAAGCCTTACCATTTCCTTGAGGCGATCGAGAGTTTGCAAATTACCGTTAGTCAAACTACAAACAATCATATGAAAACTGTTGGACCCCAAGTCTACAGCAGCAACGGTTTCGGGAGGTTTCTTCGGCACGAGTTATCCAGTTTTGTCTATGAAGCGTGGTAATATCTGATAAAATCACACGATTTTAACCATCCAAATACATGGATGCAGCGCGTAATTTAACTTATTTAAAGGTTTCCGTTAAGTGTTAGTTTCAGCATGAATGCATTATCTCTGCGTAATCTCAAAAAAACCTATAATAACGGCTTTACAGCCTTAAAAGGCATCGATCTTGATGTTGAGGCCGGCGATTTCTTTGCCTTGCTGGGGCCCAATGGCGCAGGCAAGTCAACGGCTATCGGCATTATCAGTTCACTGATCACCGAATCCAGCGGCTCAGTCAGTATCTTCGGGCACGATTTAAGACGCGAACGTGAAAAAGCCAAAAGCTGTATCGGCCTGGTTCCGCAAGAAGTTAATTTCAATCAATTTGACACCGTTAAAAGCATCCTATTAAACCAGGCCGGCTATTATGGAACGCCGCGCAAACTTGCGCTGCAACGGACCGAATATTGCCTTAGACAAATGGACTTATGGGATAAGCGCGATACTGTATCCAGGCGCTTGTCCGGCGGTATGAAACGCCGGGTCATGATAGCCCGTGCCTTAGTGCATGCCCCCAAGCTATTGATTCTTGATGAGCCGACCGCGGGCGTCGATATAGAAATACGCCGCTCCATGTGGCAAATGATGCAGGAAGTGAATCAGCAAGGCACGACGATCATTTTAACCACGCACTATCTGGAAGAAGCGGAAAGCCTGTGCCGCAATATCGCGATCATCAATCACGGGCGAATAGTCGAAAATTCCGATATGGCCAGTTTGCTGGCAAGACTGCACATAGAGCATTTTGTACTGGATCTTGCCCAGCCTATTGCTACCGCCCCGATAATTGAGGGCTGTCAAATTGAACTCCTGTCCGACAAAATGCTTAACGTTGCCGTACCTAAAGAGCACGGGCTTAATAAACTCTTTGCCCAGTTAAGTGCACAAAATATCGAAGTCATTAGCCTGAAAAACAAATCCAATCGGCTGGAACAGTTATTTATGGATTTGATCGACTCATCCTCCACTGACTCCAAACCGGCAGGCGATAAACAATGAACTACTCCATTGCGTTTAAAACCATTGTTATCAAGGAAGTATTCCGGTTTATCCGTATCTGGCCGCAAACCCTGCTGCCTCCGGCTATCACCACCGCGCTGTATTTCCTGATTTTCGGCAAGCTGATCGGCGACCGCATAGGGACTATCAGCGGCGCCAGCTACATGGACTATATCGTTCCCGGCATTATTTTAATGTCGGTTATCAGTCATTCTTACGCCAATGTCGTATCTTCGTTTTACTCAACCAAATTCCAGCGTAATATTGAAGAATTGCTGGTTGCCCCGATACCCAACTGGGTCATTCTGGGCGGATACGTGAGTGGCGGCATTATCCGGGGATTACTGGTGGGCGTCGTGGTAACTTTGATATCCATGCTATTTACAGACATTACCGTAACTAACCTCGCCATCGCCCTGTCAATCGCGGCGCTGACAGCCACCGTATTTTCCTTGGCCGGCTTCATCAATGCAGTACTTGCGGAAAGTTTTGACGACATTTCGATTATCCCGAACTTTGTGTTAACGCCATTAAGCTACCTGGGAGGCGTTTTCTATTCGGTCAATATGCTGCCCGGTATTTGGCAGAACATCTCGATGGGAAACCCCATCTTATACATGATCAATGCCTTCCGTTATGGCTTGATCGGTGTGACGGATGTCGATATTCATTTGACCTTTATCATTACCGGTGGATTTATTGTTGTCCTGACATTATTCAGCCTTTATCTTTTGCACAAAGGCATCGGAATTAAGAATTAATAAAGCAGCCACTCAAGCCAGACACTTTAGGAAAACTTTCTGTTCCTCTGCATTGATGCCTTGTAACTTCAGGCACGGCATTCGCCCGGCAGTAGCCATATAAGATCCTATGCAATGCGTCACCGCTATTTAAAACAATTAACAAGAGAGATAGCATGTTTTTAGAAAAAGGTTCAAAAGGTGATGATGTTAAAAAACTCCAAACTCGGCTAGCTTTAACTGCCGATGGCATTTTCGGGTCGGATACCGAACTGAAAGTAAAAGCATGGCAAGCGGAAAATGGTTTGGCCGCCGACGGGATTGTAGGCAATGCCACATGGGCAAAGCTGTTTCCGGCGTCTTTAACAGGGTTTAATTCCGATAGTCTTAAAGGCTATATTCCCGATGAAGTCATTGCCCAGATACCTGCTATAGCCGCTATAACAAACTCTTTACGCTTGGCCCACTTTTTAGCGCAATGCGCGGATGAAAGCGACGGTTTCAAGGTCGTCTACGAGAACTTGAATTATTCAGCCGACGGCTTGAAAACAACATTTCCCAAATACTTTCCTGAGCCGTTAAATGAATCTTATGCAAGAAATCCAGCCAAAATTGGCGCTAGAGTCTATGCGGACAGAATGGGCAATGGCAACGAAGCGAGCGGTGACGGCTATATTTTCAGGGGGCGTGGCTACATTCAACTGACAGGCAAAGCGAATTACGCCGATTTTGGCAAAACTGTCCGTGCCGAGACCGTTGCCAATCCTGATTTAGTGGCCACTGATTATCCATTGGCATCCGCTGGCTTTTTCTTTGATGTAAATAAAATATGGACAGTCTGCGACGGTGGCTCAACAGACGCGGTGATAACCGCCGTAACCAAGAAAGTTAATGGCGGAACAAATGGTTTGGCTGAGCGTACCCAGCTTTTTAAGCAATATTATGCGTTAATAAGTTAGTGCATTGCGGTTGTTCAGCACAAGCAGCGCTTCCAACTACGGAATAGGTAAATGTTTACCCACCATCGGCAATTTTTTATTCGGGAGAAATATGATGAAATATGCGTTACTGGTTTTATTACTTATCACACCAACGTTTGCAGCCGCTAAACCGCTGCATCATTGTTCAAAAGATGCACTGATTCAAGCCAAAAAACTGTTGGATTTTCACTTCGGATTGGATGAAAGGACTGAAATTAATGAGCTTGTTACCGTGCTTAAGCCGATAAAAAACCCTGCCGGAGAAGGCAAGTTTGACGTTCTGGAAGTATACGGACACATCTACAAAGGGACTTATCGGATGCACTTTATTTACGCGCAAACAGAAAATCAATGTCTACTGGTCGGGCAGGAAATACTGGAGATTACTCTCTTATAATGAGCCTGGCCGGCTCAATATCCATGCGTATTTGCTTGCAATCCCGTCAATGGCTCCGGCAAACGCATAACCTCGGATTCAACCCCGCCATCTGCATGCAGTTGTATTAACCGATAACCCGGAGCCGTGTCGCTGACACAGAATTCAGGGGCTTCCAGCACAAATTGAAAACAGGTGGAGGGCGCACCCAATACTCGAAAGCTTGCCATCTTTACATCCATGACTTGATGGATATGACCATTGACTACGACTTTTACTTGCGGATGCCTGTCTATTATCGCCAATAACTGCTGCCGATTTTCAATGATCATGGTATCCATCCACGGGCTTTTGGTTTCCAGAAAATGGTGATGGACTGCGATAAGCGCGTAGCGATCAGGATTTTCAATTAGGCAGTTTTCAAGGAAGTCCAATTCCTCATTTGCCAAACGGCCGCCGGGGTCTCCGACGATTTGGCTGTTCAGGCTAATTAGCTGCCAATTCCCCAGAAAAGCCTGTTTGCGGCAGTTAATCTTGCCGGTATTTAATATCTGCTGCATGAGTTCATAATCGTCATGATTGCCAGGTAGACAGATACAGGGCGTGTCGTAAGCCTCAAGGCTGTTTAAGATGCGCCGGTAGCTGGCAAGACAAGGATCTTGAGCCAAATCGCCGGTCACCAGAATCAAATCGAAATGATGCTTTTCAGAGAAGGCCTGCTCAAGACAAGCGTGGAAATAATGCTCGGTATTAATGCCCAGCAATCTATCTTCCGGAGCCGCCAAAATATGCAGATCAGATAGTTGCAGAATTGATAAACAGGCGGCGTGATCAGTCATGAGAAACTCTTATCCAATATCTTTACAGAGAACCTTGGAATTTCTTTGCGGATTATATAGCGCCTTGAGCTGATCGGGAAGATCGGCAATAGACGACGATAAAAAACCCCGTTCAATAAACCAATGCATGGTTTGCGTAGACAGCACGAACAATTTTTTAAGCCCGAGTTCCCCTGCCCTGCGGTATACATATTCGAGCATGCGGTTGCCTCTGCTCGATCCTCGATAATCCGCATGCACGGCAAGACAGGCAATCGCGCCGAACCGGCCTTGCACATCAGGATGCAGAGCGGTGCAACCGATGATCAAACCGTCGCGTTCGATAACGATATAGTCGGCGATTTCCATTTCGATCTTTTCCCTGGAGCGCTTGGCCAGCTTGCCTTGCTGTTCCAGCGGCTTGATCAACTCCAGAATGCCGCCTATATCGTTCAGCGTCGCCGGGCGCAGTTCTTCAAACGCCGTCGAACTGATCAGCGTACCGATGCCGTCACGGCTGAATAACTCCAGCAACAGCGCGCCGTCGATGGTTCTGTCAATTAAATGTACGCGGTCGATGCCGGATTGGCAGCTTTGCATCGCCGCCTTGAGTGGCAAGCTGATGTCGGTGGATATGTCCGGATGCTGCTGTAAGAAAGCATCGGCTTCGGCGGTAGTCATTTGCTGGATTTGTTCGCCGGTATCGGGGTTGCGACAGCCTTGCTCGGTCAGCAAAACCAGTTTTTCGGCTTTTAACGCAATCGAAACCGCGGTGGCGACCTGTTCGGCCGACAAATTAAAGACTTCGCCGCTCGGCGAATAACCGACCGGCGAGATCAGCACGACATTGTCCTGGTCGAGTTGCTGATGAATGGCCGTGCCGTCGATACGCCGAACTTCGCCGGTATGGCAGTAATCGATGCCGTCGATAACGCCTATCGGTTTGGCGACCACAAAATTGCCCGAGGCCACCTTGATTTTGGCCCCCGCCATCGGCGAGTTAGCCAGCCCCATCGATAACAGCGCTTCAATTTCCACGCGGACCAAGCCGGCCGCTTCTTTGACGCATTGCAGCGCCACATCGTCGGTAATGCGCAAGTTATTGTGAAAGCGGGCGGGAACGTCCAGCTTGGCAAGACGCTGGTCGATTTGCGGCCGTATGCCGTGAACTAAAACCAGGCGTATGCCCAGGCTGTTCAGCAAGGCGAAATCGTGAACGTGATGATCGAAATCATCAGCCAGCACCGCTTCGCCACCGAATGAAATGACGAAGGTTTTGTTGCGATGGGCGTGGATGTAAGGGGATGAATCCCTAAACCAGCTGACGAATGATTGTTGTGGTTCCACGATGGGTTTATAGAATCCTTATTATCAATGCAGGATACCAGTAAGTATTTCATGCCTTTGGTACCCATCGAAATGCCGTCGGAAATGGTAATGGTGTTAAATATCACAGCCTTACCATCGGCATTGTTGACACCAACCGCTGCCGCATCGGCCAGTTTATTGATGTGCATATTGCACGGCGTGACCATGCTCCAGGTTGACGCAACGCCTATTTGCGGTTTTTTGAAATCTTCATTGCTAAAGCCGACAGCGTGCAACATGGCGCGGTTCGGTGCGCGCCCCATGCCGTCAACGACCTGGGAAGAAAAAGTGCGGGTGTTTTGTCACTCATAATTAAAATTAAAGGCTAAGGGCGAAGGATCCGGGCTTTTTTTGCCTTTAGCCTTTAGCCTTTTGCCTTAATGTTTAATAAGAATCCCAGCTGCTTCTGCTACGTCTCCAACTGAGTTTAGGCAAAATGAATCCCAAGATTACGCCGATAAGGGCGAGTATGCCGCCGTATAAAAACCAGTCTTGGTTAGCGGTGTCTTGCAATGCCTGATTTTCAAGCTTGAACTGTTGCAACTCCCGCTCAACATTCACCACGCGTTCTTGAAGCTCATCGCGCTGGTTTTTTAATTCTATGGTACTGGCAGCGGTTTTTTTCAGCTCACTGAGCTCTCTGCTTAAATGATCGCGTTCTGTCGCCAAGGACTGCTCAAGAGACGTCCCCGGGGTAATGGATTCTTTTACCGTAGCCAGCTCGGCTTTGAGCGTGGCATTTTCAGACTGCAATACTGCCAGACTCTTATTGACAACCTCTAGTTGAGCGCGGCTGGGCGGTTCCTTCATGGTATTACGGATCGGTATATAGCCTTCCGTGCCGTCATTCAGGCGGACGTGAGCAAACCCAGTGCTTCTATTTTCCTCTAGTACCGTCATCGGGGTGCCGGTCGGGAGCAGTTTAACAGCCTTGCTGGTGTTATTTTCTTCGCTCCTGAGAGACAAATTCAAATTGTCGGTAACGTAGACGGTTTCAGCTTGAGCTTGAGCTGAACCCAAAGCTACCAATAAGATAAAAAACGAGCTTAATATTTTTTTCACTTGAATCTCTATTGTTGGTCGTATGACGACTGCCAAAGATGGCGGAAGTGTCGCAATAGGTAAGGACCCGATGCGACCGGCTGCCGGGAATGGCGGACGTGTCTCAACCGGCAGTGAACCGATGCGGCTAAGGTTAATTCTAACGTGGTTTGTTGCACAGGAGAAATTCCAGTAATGCCTTTTGTGCATGCAAGCGATTTTCAGCTTCATCGAAAATAACGCTTTGAGAGCCGTCAATCACTTCGGCGCTGACCTCCTCTCCCCGATGGGCGGGCAGACAATGCATGAACAGCGCATCGCTATGAGCAGCTTTCATGATCTCGGCGTTGACCTGATAATCCTTAAAGGCCAATTCGCGTTGTTTTTGTTCTTCTTCCTGGCCCATACTGGCCCAAACATCAGTGACTACCAGATCCGAATTCTGGGCGGCTTCCAGCGGCGTATCAAAGAACCGGACGCGTTCTCCGGCAGCGTCAACGATCGATGCTAAGGGCTGATAATTTTTCGGGCAGGCAATGTTCAACGTAAAGCCCAGCACCATGGCCGCATGGATATAAGAATGGCACATATTATTGCCGTCACCGATCCAGGTTGCCGTCTTACCTTTAATATCGCCGCGATGTTCAAAATAAGTCTGCATGTCTGCCAGCAATTGGCAGGGGTGCTGCAAGTCGGTTAAGCCATTGATTACAGGAACGCTTGAATATTGCGCGAATGTAGTCACCGTTTCGTGCTTATCGGTTCTAAGCATGATGCAATCGACCATACTAGAGATAACTTTGGCGCTGTCCTGCAGCGGTTCTCCACGACCCAACTGCGTATCTCTGGGCGATAAAAATAATGCGCTGCCGCCAAAATGACTCATACCCGCTTCAAATGAAATACGGGTGCGTGTCGATGATTTTTCAAAAATCATTGCCAAGACCTGACCTTTTAACGGTTGATAATCAGGATCGCGGTTATTTTTTAGTGCGATAGCCCGACTGATCAAGCTACGAAATTCGTCGCCGGATAAGTCAAGCAGACTGATGAAATGTCTAGGATTCATGGGGAGTGTCCGTGTGCTTAACAATAAGCGTCGATAAAGTTTCTACGAGTTGAGCGATTTGTTGATCGTTAATAATTAATGGCGGCAACAAACGGATAGTTTTTTCACTAGTGACATTGATCAATAAATTATTTTGCAGCGCAGCTTGTACTAACTCAGCGCAAGGGCTGTCGAGCTCGATGCCGATCATCATGCCTTTGTGGCGAATATCGACCACATGAGTATTGCCGCGTAACTGTTCTTTAAATGCCGAGCAGATCGCATCGCCTTTTTGCGCAGCTTGTTCGATCAGGTTTTCAGCGTCCAGTGTCGCCAGCACTGCTAAAGCCGCACTACAGGCTAACGGATTGCCGCCGAATGTGGAACCGTGATTGCCTGCCGTGAATACCTTGGCCGCTTTGCCTCGTGCCAGGCAGGCGCCGATGGGCACACCGTTGCCCAAGGCTTTGGCCAAGGTGCAAACATCCGGGAGTATCCCGTTGTGCTGAAAAGCAAGGAATCTGCCGGTACGGCCAACCCCGGTCTGAATTTCATCAAGCATCATCAGCAAATGATGACGGTCGCAAAGACTGCGGATTTGGTTAAGATAATCGTCAGCAGGAATATTGACGCCGCCTTCCCCTTGTATGGGTTCAACCAAAACGGCGACGACATTTTTATGTTGTTCAACCGCCTGTTCGATGGCGTTGACATCGTTGTACGGCACCCGAATAAAGCCTTCAACCAGCGGCGCAAAGCCTTGCTGGATTTTAGCATTGCCGGTAGCGCTCAATGTTGCCAGTGTGCGGCCATGAAAACTTTTTTCCATGACAATGATCGCCGGGGTTTCTATACCCTGCTCGTGACCGTATTTGCGCGCCAATTTGATCGCGGCTTCATTAGCTTCCGCGCCGGAATTGCAAAAAAACACGTTATCCATGCCGCTTTTTTCGATCAGCTTGTCGGCCAACTGTTCCTGAACGGCGATTCCATATAGGTTTGACGTGTGCAGCAGTTTTTCACTTTGTTTGCAGATCGCTTGATGCACGGCAGGATGCGCATGACCCAGGCTGCAAACCGCTATGCCGGATACCGCATCCAGGTAGCGGTTATTGTTTTGATCAAAAAGCCATGCACCCTCTCCCCGTTCGAAGGTGATGGGTAAGCGTCCATAAGTTGGCATAATGTGGCTAGTCATTGCTTCCGTCTGTAATTAATAAATAGGCCGCAATCTGCCGCCCATTACAAAAATGCTCGATTATAGTTTTCAATTTATTCTCAGGCAAGTTCTAATGACTAGGCAGGAAGTATTAAACATATCACCACGAAGACACGAAGTTTTTGCTTTGTTTTTCTTCGTGTTCTTCGCGTCGCCTAGAGGCGCCTACTTTTGGCTTCGTGGTAAAAATTTTTAATTTTCGTATATTTTTTTATTACCTACTCAAGCACCGAGCCAATTTTGCGGCTTTAAATATTCATCATAAAGCACGGCTTCGGCGCTACCGGGCTCGGGCTGCCAGTTGTATTTCCAGTGCGCTACCGGCGGCATGGACATTAAAATCGACTCGGTGCGCCCGCCTGATTGCAAGCCAAACAACGTGCCGCGATCGTAAACCAGGTTAAATTCAACATAACGCCCCCGGCGGTATAGCTGGAAATCGCGCTCCCTGTCTCCATACGGCGTATCTTTGCGTTTTTGCACGATAGGCAGATAAGCGTCAATATAATGATTGCCGACGCTTTGCATAAAGGCGAATGACTTATCAAAGCCCCACTCGTTCAAATCATCAAAAAACAGCCCGCCTACGCCACGGGTTTCATTCCGATGTTTCAGGAAGAAGTATTCGTCGCACCATTTTTTGTAAGCAGGATAGATATCATCGCCGAAAGGCTGGCAAGCGGCCCGGGCGGTTTGGTGCCAGTACAGCACATCTTCTTTAAACGGATAAAACGGTGTTAAATCAAAACCGCCGCCGAACCACCAGATAGTCGGTTCGCCCGGTTTTTCCGCGATTAGAAACCGCACATTGGCATGCGAGGTCGGCACATAGGGATTGTTGGGATGGATAACCAGCGACACGCCCATCGCCTGAAATTGCCGGTCTGCCAGTTCCGGGCGTTTAGCCGTGGCAGAAGGAGGCAACTTAAAACCGGACACATGCGAGAAATTAACGCCGCCCTGCTCGATAACCCGGCCATTAGCCAACACCCTCGTTCTGCCGCCGCCTCCTTCGGTCCTGTTCCAAAGGTCTTCAATAAAACGGGCTTCAGGTTCCACGCTTTCCAGTGCCGCGCAGATTTGATCTTGCAGATTAAGCAGGTAGTTTTTTACTTGGGTGATATTGTCGATATTCATGCGCAGTTGGTGTTGTGATTTAAATGCCGGTCATTAAAAATCCAGAGCAATAAGCATCGTCTCTTTCAGTGGGCAAACCGGTCAAGGCGTTATAATAATGCGCATATTCTGTGTGCATTTAAAGAATTTAACAATTAGAAAAAGCTGGCGCTAGCGTATACTTTTTTATTTAAGCCGCTTTAATAAAGCTATAAGATGAAGCAATTAAATAATAATTAACCTAAAACCGAGAGGCCAATAGATGTCAAAAATACCAACTATCAAAGCAACGGGATTTATTCTGGCAACGCTTACAGCGCTATTTCTCAGCAGCATACAAGCTGTTTCAGCCCAAGAGAAAACAGGCCTGAATAGAACCGTTCTATTAGAAAAAAAACTGGAACTTTCCAGCCCGAATATCAATACTAAAATGATACGGGTCGCGTTCCCGCCCGCATTTAAAACGCCTTGGCATACCCATGAAGGGCCTGGGCCTCGTTATGTGGTTAAAGGCACGCTAAAAGTCGTCGAAGGCGGCAAAGCCAACACCTACTCTGCCGGCGAAGTTTTTTGGGAATCGGGCGAGCTGATGTCGGTAGAAAACGTCGGCGACGATGCGGCTGAAATCATCATTTTTGAATTAGCACCGGCCAAGTAAATTATCTATTGGTGATAGCTATCGATAATCGATAGCTATCACCTTTCTTTACACCATCCGATTTGAATTGATGCGCATACCTCTAGCCTATATCAGTGTTATTTTACTTTGGTCGACAACACCGCTGGCTATCAAATGGAGCGGCGAAGGGCCGGGTTATCTGTTCGGGGTAACCGGGCGAATGGTAATCGGGACAGTTTGTATCGTGTTGATGCTGGGCCTGTCCAGGCAACGCCTGGCTTGGCACTCTAAAGCGCTACAGACTTACCTTGCCGTGGCCGTGCAAATTTACGGGTCGATGCTGGTGGTTTATTGGGCAGCGCAGTTTATTCCTTCCGGCTGGATTTCGGTGATCTTCGGTCTTTTGCCATTGATGACGGCTTTGCTGGCGGCGATCTGGCTGGGGGAACGAAGCCTGACGCTGGGAAACCTGCTGGCCTATATTCTGGGCATTAGCGGTTTGTGGGTCATGTTCGGCACGGCATTGCAATTGGGGCATGACGCTGTGCTGGGCATCATCGGCGTGCTGGTGTCTACATTTTTGCAGGCTGTCAGTTCGGTTTGGGTCAAACGCATTGATGGAAAAATACCGGCTTTATCCCAAGTGACTGGCGGCCTGTTACTGTCTCTGCCGGCTTATCTGATTACCTGGGCAATGTTTGACGGCCGTTGGCCGACTGAAATTTCACTTGTTAGCATGGCGTCCATTGTCTATCTGGGGGCGATAGCAACAACGATTGGTTTCGTGCTTTATTACTATTTACTCATCCACCAGACCGCTACCAAGGTTGCACTGGTTGCCTTAATTTCACCGGTCATGGCTTTGCTGTTAGGCCATGCCGTTAATAACGAACCGCTGACCATGAAAGTGGCGACAGGCACATTGCTTATACTCGGCGCGTTGCTGATGCATCAGCTCTCTGCCCGCTTAGCGGGTTTAAAATAAACCAAGCTTCGCACTAAAACGCCGGAATAAGTGCATGTTTTCCAGCTTGGTTTGCCTCTTAACGAGACAACCCGCATCGGCTGTTATTATAAAAGATACGGCAAAAGGCGCTTAATCTACGGCTAGATGACGCCCATCAACACCAAGACTAACAAGATAATCAATATCAGCCCAAGCCCTCCGCTGGGTCCATAGCCCCATCCCCGGCTGTGCGGCCATGCTGGAATGACTCCGATCAGCATAATAATTAAGATTATTAGTAAAATTGTGCCAGTTGACATGGTAGTTCTCCTGATAGGTAACGCTTTTAAGTGAAAACCCAGACAGTATGGCCTTGCCTCTGAGACCGTCATTTCGATGAAATCGACGATGCGGTTGCCAAGATACTTTCGACAAATTGCACGGCCACAAATAACTTAAGACTTCGGAACTAACAATATTAATAACCCATCCCATAAAGCCGGTAAGAGCTCAATCGTGATCCATAGAAAATCCTCCTCATGTCAAAAGCTTATCGGCAAGATTAAGCTTAGTCTGTACGGTATAGAACATACGCCAGCTACTATTACAAAGAAACTGGAGAACGCAGCCTCCCTCGTTATTCAAAAGTGCTTCCTCCACCGCCTCCCGGAGTGCCCATCACCAATTCCCGCCATGCCGCTTTTTGCGGCATCAACGGCGGCATGGCCACGAACTCGGGTTCAGGTGTCGGCCTTGCGATGAGCTGGTCAGGGTCACGGGTGACAACGCCGCCTTTGCGGAAGAAGGCGTTGTAGATAGCCCAGTTTACAGGGTTGCGGGAGCCGTCCCACGGAAAGCGCTGAATCATCGAGGCCAGCGTATAAAATCCGTCAGTAAGTGTCCAGATAACCGTTATAGAACTGCACGGCCGACAATCCGGCCGGTTTGAAGACGATATGGGACTGATCGTATTTATCCCAGTCGAATGACACGATCTGCTTGCAGCGCATCATCTCAAACCAGTTGATAGTGCCTGGGTACGGCGTTAACAACGAATAACCGCACATGCCGAACTTGGCATCGATATTGAACTTTAAAGTCTCCTCGAACACCGACGGTTCGTCACCCTCAAAACCGAACATGAACAAACCCAGCACCATAATACCGTACCGGTGCAGCTTCTCGACCAACTCGTAAATTGAATTTGCCGGATAACTTAGGGCAGTTATAAATTTTATACCTAGTTAAAAAGCTGCGCCGGAATTATGCATATAGAGACTCAATCCGGAGTTGTTATGGTTTTTTAAATTGGGTATGTTATTTTGTTTCCATTCCTAGACATTCAAGCAATCAAACCCATGAAAAAAATATACCGGCAGTTCGGTTTATTACTGTTACCGCTCATTTTAATAAGCGCTTTAATAAGCTGTGGCAAAACCATCACTTCCGCCCCGGATGTGACTTTCACCACGATCACCGGTCAAAAAATTGCTTTAAAAGATTTGCGCGGCAAACCGGTTATCGTTACGTTCTGGGCGACTGACTGCCCGTCTTGTATCCAGGAAATTCCCGACTTAATTGACCTCTACACTCAATACCATGCATCAGGCCTTGAGATGGTTGCCGTTGCGATGTATTACGACCCGCCGAACCACGTCGTCGATATGACCAAGGCCAAACAACTGCCCTACCCTGTGGCGCTGGATTTAAATTCGGAACACGCCCAGGCTTTCGGCGGCATCATGTTTACGCCCAGCACCTTTTTGATTGCCCCGGACGGCTCGGTCGTTAAAAAAGAAATCGGCCTTTTTGACTTGGCAAAAATGAAAACAAATATCGAATCACTACTTAAAGGCTAAGCCATGCTCTGGTTAAAAGCGCTACACCTGATTTTTATGGTCACTTGGTTTGCAGGCCTGTTTTACCTGCCGCGCCTGTATGTTTATCATGCGATGAGCGATGACGAGATCAGCAACGAGCGTTTTAAGGTGATGGAGCGCAAGCTGTTCTTCGGCATTATGACGCCGGGCATGATAGCGACCTTGCTGTTCGGTATCTGGATGCTGGTGACTTACGACTGGGCTGTTTATGCTACTGCCGGCTGGCTGCACGCAAAGCTGGCGCTGTTGGCGTTGACGCTGGTTTACCACTATTTCTGTTATCAATGGTTGCTTGATTTTAAACATGACCGCAACCACCGTAGCCATGTGTTTTACCGCTGGATGAATGAAGTGCCGGTTTTGTTTCTGGTCGGCATTGTAATCCTGGCGGTGGTTAAGCCTTTTTGATGGTACAAATGATTAAACTATAGCGCCCACATTTTGAAGAATATCTATGAATCTGCCTGACTTTACTCACGACGCCTACGTTGCCGGTCTCTTCGGCGGCTTATTGATTGGCATCGCCGCCGCCATGTTTGTGTTATTGAATGGCCGGATTGCCGGGATTAGCGGGATTTTGGGCGGATTGCTTCAAGCCGCCCAAGGGGACAAAATCTGGCGCATCATGTTTCTGCTCGGCATGGCGGCTTCGCCGTATCTCTATCAAATCGCCTTCGACCTGCCTGCTGTGACCATTGAAGCGGACACCGCGCAATTGATCATTGCCGGCCTGCTGGTGGGCCTGGGCACCAGCTATGCGTCAGGCTGCACCAGCGGCCACGGCGTTTGCGGCATTTCCCGCGGTTCGATCCGCTCCATTGCGGCAACATTGACTTTCATGATGGCGGGCATTATCACCGTCTATCTGACCCGCCACTTGATAGGACTCTAATCATGCTGAATCTTAATGCTTTTGTCGTTGGACTACTGTTTGGGTTGGGCCTGATTATTTCCGGAATGACCGATCCAGCGAAGGTCATCGGTTTTCTGGATTTGGCTGGAGCTTGGGACCCGTCGCTCGCCTTCGTCATGGCTGGCGCTATTTTGATCGGCGCTATTGGTTTTACCATTGCCAAAAAGCGCCAGTTCAGTTTGCTTGGCGCACCTATGCGCTTGTCCTCCGCAACCAAGCTGGATACGCGCTTGCTATTAGGCAGCCTGGTTTTCGGCATCGGCTGGGGGCTTTCAGGATTTTGTCCGGGACCTGCTGTGGTAAGTGCTGCCGCAGGGCAACCCAAAGCATGGCTATTCGTTATATCGATGCTGTCCGGAATGGCTTTGTACACCATTCTCGAGCGGCGCGGAAAATGATGTTACTCAAGCCACACAACAAACTTTTTACAATCGGACACAGGAATTGAATCATGACCTTAAAACAAATTTTCCTAAGCGTAGCCTTTACATTCATCACTGCTTTTAATATTCCGGCACAGGCCGATCCGTCTGCATTTACCTCAGGAAGTTATCAACAAATATTAGCTGCCAACGCCAACCAGCCATTCATGCTGGTGGTCTGGTCGATCAACTGTCCTTCCTGCTTGAAAGACATGGAATTGTTAAGCAATATTCACAAAAACAGACCCGATCTTAAAATGATCATGCTGGCGGCGGATGAGCCGGGCTCAACCGAACAAATTCAGCAAATTCTTGCAAAAAACCAGTTAACCGACATTGAAAACTGGGCTTATGCCGATGACCATACCCAGAAGCTGCAATATGAAATCGATCCAAAATGGTATGGCGAACTGCCCAGAACCTATTTCTTCGATAAAGCCCATCAGCGCACCGGAGTCAGCGGTGTGCTGTCAAAAGAAGATTATGATGCGATGTTCGCCAAAATCCTGAAATTTTGATCAAACAGGTACATTTTTAAGCCTCGGATAAAAACTTACGTTAAAATGGCCTCTATCTTATTAGCAGCTAGAGGTCATTTTTTATGTGCAAAAAAATAGTTCCAGTTCTGGTTATCCTCTTATTAAACGCTTGCGCCACCAGCCCTACAGGCAGAACCCAATTTGTTTTTCTGCCCGATACACAAATTAATCAAATGGGCCTACAGGCTTTTAATGATCTGAAACAACAAAAACCTGTCAGCGCCAACAGTCAACATAACCAGCTGGCAAGCTGCATTGCTCGGTCAATTACTCAGGAAACGGGCGGCAACTGGGAAGTAGTGGTCTTTGAGGACGCCTCGCCTAACGCTTTTGCCTTGCCCGGCAACAAAATCGGCGTACACACCGGCATGCTCGCATTGGTCGACAACCAGGATCAATTGGCTGCGGTCATCGGCCATGAAGTCGGCCACGTCCTTGCCAAGCACAGCAATGAGCGGGCATCGCAAGAAATGGCGGTTAGTTCGGGCATGAGCGTCATTCAGGCAGTCAGCGCACCACAAACCGTACTCGGGCAAGCAGCGCTCGGTATGCTGGGTGTCGGCGCGCAATACGGCATCTTGATGCCCTACAGCCGTGTGCACGAAAGCGAAGCCGACAAGATCGGCCTGGATTTAATGGCCAAAGCGGGCTTTGACCCAAGACAAAGCATCGGCTTGTGGCAAAAAATGGATCGCGCAGCGCAAGGCCAGCAGCCCATAGAATTCATGTCGACTCACCCTTCGCATGCCACACGCATTCAAGACCTGGAAAAGAACATGCCGCAAGCGATGGGACTGTTTCAGCAAGCCCAAGCTGCGGGTAAACAACCGCATTGCAATTAATCAATGACCCCTAATTTAAAACGCTTACATCCCTACCCGTTTGAGAAGCTGGCGCAACTTAAACAAGGCATTACTCCGCCCGCAGACAAATCGCATATCGCCCTGTCTATGGGTGAGCCAACCCATGCCACGCCGCATTTGGTTCAGGAAGCGTTACTAACCCATTTGCATGGCTTGGCTAACTACCCGACCACTAAAGGCGTACCCGAACTCAGACAGGCGATAGCCGGATGGATCAGCCGGCGCTTTCAGATTCCGGCTGACGGCATTAATCCCGAAACCCAGGTTTTACCGGTTAACGGCACCCGCGAAGCGTTGTTTTCGTTTGCCCAATGCCTTATCGATCCGACCAAGGCCAATCCCGTCGTTATCATGCCGAACCCCTTTTATCAGATATATGAAGGCGCGGCCTTGCTGGCAGGGGCGGAACCCTATTACCTGAACACGCTGGAAGACTCCGGTTATTTGCCGGATTTTGATGCGGTGCCGGATGACATATGGCAACGCTGCCAATTGATTTATATCTGCTCGCCCGGCAATCCGACCGGTTCGGTGATCGACCAAGCCAGCCACGAGAAGCTGCTTAAGCTGGCGGAGAAACATGACTTCGTGATCGCCTCCGACGAGTGCTACACCGAAATCTATGATGACGAAAATAATCCGCCGCCCGGTCTGCTGCAAACCGCCTATAACATGGGCAACACGGCATTCAAACACTGCGTTATTTTCCACAGTTTATCCAAGCGCTCCAATGCGCCGGGCTTGCGCTCAGGCTTTGTCGCGGGCGACGCCGAGATATTGAAATATTATTTTCAATACCGGACTTATCATGGCTGCGCAATGCCTCTGCCTACCCAACATGCCAGCATTCAGGCCTGGCAGGATGAGCGCCATGTTATCGAAAACCGCCGTTTGTACCGGGAAAAATTCGCCGCCTTCATCAATATCCTCGGCGACGTCTGCACAATCTCCAAACCGCCAGCCAGTTTTTACGTCTGGTTGAAAACGCCGATTGCCGATACCGAGTTTGCCCAGCAGCTGTTTGCTGGGCAAAACATCACTGTGCTGCCCGGCAGTTTCCTGTCTCGTGATTGCGATGGTGTTAATCCCGGCCTGAACCACGTCAGAATTGCGCTGGTTGCGCCCTTGGACGAATGCGTAGAAGCCGCGCAACGCATAAAAAATTTCCTTAACTCTTTATAAAAGAAACCATGTCACAACTAGAAAAAATCATTAACGACGCCTTTGAAAACCGTGCCGACATTTCCCCTAGCAGCGTTTCCGCTGAAGTGCGCGCAGCTGTCGAAGAAGCGATCAACTTACTGGATAGCGGCAAAGCCCGCGTCGCCGAAAAAACCAGCGGTGAATGGGTCACCAACCAATGGCTGAAAAAGGCAGTCTTATTGTCGTTCCGGATCAACGAAAACAAATTGATGGACGGCGGCAACACGCGTTATTACGACAAGGTTGACAGCAAATTCGCAAACTACAGCGAAGAAGATTTCGCCAAGGCCGGCGTGCGAGTGGTACCGAACGCGGTTGCCCGACGCGGCTCCTACATCGCTCCCGGCGCCATCTTGATGCCGTCGTACGTGAACATCGGCGGCTATGTCGATAGCGGCACTATGGTCGATACCTGGGTCACCGTCGGTTCTTGCGCGCAAATCGGGAAGAACGTGCATTTGTCCGGCGGCGTCGGCATCGGCGGCGTTCTGGAGCCTCTGCAAGCCGGTCCGACCATCATTGAAGACAACTGCTTTATCGGCGCGCGTTCGGAAATCGTCGAAGGCGTTATCGTTGAACAAGGCTCGGTTATTTCCATGGGCGTTTACATCGGCCAAAGCACCAAAATCTACAACCGCATGACAGGCGAAATCAGCTATGGCCGCATTCCCGCCGGTTCGGTCGTCGTCTCCGGCAACCTGCCATCTGCGGACGGCAAATACAGCTTGTACTGCGCGGTTATTATCAAGCAGGTTGATGAAAGAACGCGCAGCAAAACGGGCATTAACGAGTTGTTGAGAGATTAATTGCCGCCGGGTGCAGGCCTCGCTTTGCAGCCATTGCCATCTATCTCTCGGGTGACGCAAGCATGATTTGCGTCATCCCAATCGACACAACCACTTAATAGCAAACAATGATTAACAACGATGTATTACGCCGGGTACGCTACGCTTTAGAGCTTAAAGATCAGACCATGATCGAGATCTTTGCCTTAAGCGATGCAGAAATAAGCCGGGACGAGCTGCGCAATCTGCTCAAAAAAAACAATGAAACGGATTTCGTTCCGCTTAATAATAAGCTGATGGAACAGTTTTTGGACGGACTGATTGTTTATAGAAGAGGCCGGCAGGAGAACCCTCCCGCTCAGGAAAAAAAACCGGAACCGTTAACCAATAACACCATACTCAAAAAACTGAGAATTGCCCTGGAATTTAAAGAAGAGGACATGCTTAACACCCTGAAACTGGCTGATTTTGAACTATCCAAAGGCGAACTTAGCTCATTTTTCAGGCAAAAAGGCCATAAACATCACCGCGAATGCGGCGATCAGGTTTTAAGAAACTTTTTACAAGGTCTTACTATTCGTTTTAGAGAACAGGACTGACAACAGCCCTTTTTTGCATCCTTTCAATAACTTAACCGAGGTCAACACCATGAGCGAACAAATTTCAAACAATGCCATCATTTACGCCACGCTCGCTTTAAACAGCGAAGTCGCCCTGCAACACGAATATTTGGATTCGCCCGACGTTCCCGAAGATGAACGCGAAAACGAAGAAGAAATCCTGGCTGATCTGGAACAAGCCTTCATGGAGTTCGTCGACCTTTACAAAAACCGCTGTAAATCAGACAAGCAACTGCCCAGCATAGACGAATTGCTGAACAGCCAATTGTAAGCACCCTATAGAGTCGACGATGCCGCCTGTCAGATTGCTGGCTATCTCAGGTAGTCTGCGTGCCGCATCGTTGAACTCTGCATTGCTGAGAGCCGTCGTCGCCCTGGCACCTAGCAATGTTTGCGTCGAGCTGTACACTGGACTGGGCAATCTGCCGCTGTTCAATCCCGATCTTGAAATAACCGATTCGCCTGCGGTTGCCGGTTTTTATGCCCGCCTTATTGAAGCGGACGGCGTTATTATCGCCAGCCCCGAATACGCTCACGGCGTAACGGGAGTCATGAAAAATGCCCTGGACTGGATGGTCGGCTGCGAGGCTTTTGTCAACAAGCCGGTTGCGTTACTTAATGCGTCGCCGCGAGCGACTCTCGCCCAGGCATCGCTCAAGGAGACGCTGACCGTCATGTCGGCTCAAGTCGTTGAAACAGCCTCAATCACCTTGCCTATTATCGGATCTAACCTCGACGAGTCCGGGATTGCTGCGCACCCTTCCATTTCAAAATCAATTCGTGCGATGTTACGAAACTTTCATACGGAGATTGTAAATTTGCAAAACCAACAAACCCACACGCTTTACGGCATAAAGAACTGCGATACCGTTAAAAAAGCGCGTACTTGGCTTGATCAAAACGGCATAAGCTACCGTTTCCACGATTTTAGAACCGACGGTTTGACGCCTGAACTGCTACAGCATTTCGTCGATCATTCAGACTGGACAAAATTGCTTAACCGCAGCAGCACCAGCTGGCGGCAGCTCAGCGCCGAACAGCAAAGCGATCTGACCCAGGAAAAAGCCATGCAGCTAATGCTGACCATCCCTACCCTGATTAAACGCCCGGTTTTAGATATCGGCAACAAACTAATCATTGGCTATACCGCCAAGGATGGTGGGTATGCCGCAAGCCTGCCGGGAGCAGGCGCGGCAAAAACTGAGAACAAACATACTGAATTACTATGAGCGACACACTGGAACTCCTTAAAGACCTTATCAGCCGCGAGTCGGTCACCCCAAAAGATGCCGGTTGCCAGGATGTGCTGGCGGCACGTTTAACCAAACTGGGCTTCAAGGAAGAACGCCTGGACTTTGACGACACCCAAAACATTTGGCTCAGGCGCGGCGACGCCAAGCCGTTGCTGACCTTCCTCGGCCACACCGATGTGGTGCCTACCGGTCCGGTCGATGCCTGGGTTTCACCGCCTTTTGAGCCGACAATTATCGGCGACAAGCTTTACGGCCGCGGCGCTGCCGATATGAAAGGCGGCATCGCCTGCTTTATTACCGCCGTCGAGCGCTTTATTGCCAAACACCCGAGTCATCAAGGCTCTATCGCGGTAATGATGACCAGCGACGAAGAAGGCATCGCCACCAATGGCGTGGTTAAAGTCGTCGAAGTGCTGGAACAGCGCAACGAGAAAATAGACTGGTGTTTGGTTGGCGAACCGTCCAGCGATAAAAAAATCGGCGACGTGATCCGCGTCGGCCGGCGCGGCTCCTTGTGTGCCAAACTGTGTATCAAGGGGATTCAAGGCCATGTTGCCTACCCTGAACTGGCTGACAACCCTATCCACAGTTTTGCCCCGGCCTTAAAAGAGCTGACCGAAGAAGTCTGGGATCACGGCAATGAGTTTTTTCCGCCGACCAGCTTGCAGGTCTCTAACATCAATGCCGGAACCGGCGCGGAAAACATCATCCCCGGCAGCGTCAACGTGCAGTTCAACCTGCGTTTTTGCACCGAACTGGATGAGGAAACCATCAAGCAACGCAGCCACGCGATACTGGACAAATACGATTTTAAATACGAGCTGGAATGGCGCTTGTCCGGCAATCCTTTCCTGACTGGACCCGGCGCATTAACCGATGCCGCCCATGCCGCGATCAAAACCGTGACCGGCTTTGAAACCGTTGACGATACCGGCGGCGGCACCTCGGACGGGCGCTTTATCGCCCCGACCGGCGCGCAGGTTATCGAACTCGGCCCGCTAAATGAAAGCATCCATAAAATCAATGAAAATGTCGGCTTAGAAGATTTGGAGATTTTGTCCAGCATCTATGAAAACATATTGATTAATTTGCTGGCTTAGGCCGGGCAGGCATCACAATTGCCGGCGCACAAGCTCAGACTTGCGTGCTGGCAACTTCGCAATGGCAGACAGGAAATGTCATCTGCATTTTAGTTTCAAAAAAGATTCTGTTTTATATGGCTAATTTTAATACCCATCTCTTCACCGCAACGGCTGCCAGCATCGGGGCTGCGCTAGTTGCCGAAAATATCCATCTGATTACGCCCGCTCATATACCCTGGCTTGTTTTTCTGGGCACATTAGGCGGACTGCTGCCTGATATTGATGCGAACAATTCAAAACCGGTAAAACTGTTGTTCAACGTATTGGCTGTAACGGGCGTAGCGGCCGTACTCTATACGGTTAAAAGCAGTTACGCTCCTCATCATCAGTTAATATTGATTGCAGTAGGCACTTACCTGTTCATCCGCTACGGAATGTTTGCCTTGTTTAATAAGCTTACCGATCATCGCGGCGTATTTCACTCAATATTGGCAGCCCTGTTTTTTTCATTGTTAATGACCTGCATCAGTTTTTATTTTTTGCATTGGAGCGCGCTACTTGCATGGTTAAACGGTATTTTTATTGCTTTAGGGCTTGTGGTTCATTTGCTATTGGATGAACTCTACAGCACGGATTTATCCAATTTAAGAATGAAAAAATCGTTTGGCACCGCGTTGAAGTTATTCAGCTATAACAACATGACGGCCACGGCATTAATGACTATTTGCACATTAATGCTGTACTCGATAGCGCCATCACCCACACCTTTGATTAAGGTATGGAAAAAAACGCAATGGAATAATTATTTGGCGCAAGTCAGTTTTGAAGTATCCGACAATCGACTGGACAAGCAGCGAGAACAGAGAGATATTCGCCGCCTTATGAAACTATAAACCTTAGCGAATATTTCAGGCTGATAACTGATGTTACGCACAGGATGTGCTTCTCCCGTTTGCCGCGCCGAGCACCGGAGCTTTTGCCGAGAATGGCCCGTAAGGGGTGCGGCAGGGAGGCCGCACGTTGGCAGAGGGGCAGGAGCCCCTTCTGCCGACCCTCGGCAAAAGCGAGGAGCGCAGGGCACAAGCGGCAACCGGGCCGCCTTTCTTTTGGATACTTTTCTTTGGCGGAGCAAAGAAAAGTATCTCGCCCTCGGGTGCGAGAACCCGGTTCAAATAAACTGTCGCCTTAGCGACGCCTTAAATTTAAATTCGACTGAATGCGTAACATCAGCTGATAACAGGAACAAGACCATGCTTGAGCATTTGCGCTTATTAAGCCGTTATAACCAATGGCTGAACGAAAAACTCTACAATACCGCCGCCCAATTGCCTGACGCAGAACTTGCCAGGGATCGCGGCGCGTTTTTCGGCTCGCTGCTGGGCACCTTGAACCATATCATGGTAGCCGACATTATCTGGTTGCAGCGCTTTTCCGAACATCCAGCGCAACATCCTGCATTGGATCGGCTTCGCGCAATGCCCAAACCGCAAGCCCTTGCGCAAACCCTGCATGATGACTTTAGCGCATTAAGCGAAGAGCGCAGGCGGCTCGACAGCACGATCATAGCCTGGTGCGGGCAACTAAACGCATCCGACCTGAACCATAAGCTCGCGTATCGCAATATGAAAGGCGTAGCATCGATCAAAAACTACGGCAGCCTGACGCTGCATTTCTTTAACCACCAGACCCACCACCGAGGCCAGGCGACTACCTTGCTGTCGCAACAGGGCCTGGACGTCGGCGTCACCGATTTGCTGGCCTTGATACCGTCAGACTAAACCTGCTATGAGCCGGTATTTTCTTTGTCGCCCAGTTTCTTGGTTAATATTGAAATGCCTATAGGCACCAGAACGACCACGCCTATCAGCATAAACAAATACCGCTTCCAATGTGATTTGTCTTCTTCAGCGCCAACGACAAACGGCAAATGGTGATCCTGCTTTTCGCCGTCATGAACGATAGTCACATGCGCGAGGTAATCACCGGCACCGTATTTGGAAAAATCAATATCCGCTTTAACCGTTCCGGTCTTAATTTTCTGCGCTTCCTGATGAAAAATTTGCGTCCCTTCGGGCTCTTTCGTCACTTCAAATTCTATTGACACATCCCTGAGCTTTTTGCCCTCATAATCGAAAATCAGATTAGTCAATCCCACATTGGGAATTAAGCGGCAATAACCCTCGGTTTGGGTAAATGTCGGCGTATAAGCGGTAAAGTGAACCACTTCGGTGCCGACCTTGAAACGGCAAACATCAACCTCGTCAAGCGCTCCCCGGTGACTGTAGCTAGGCGCAGAAAACGACAGGCTTAAAAATAAGGCCGCTAAAACCGTCCAAAACCGGGATGTTTGCGTTGCCGGACGCTTGTTAATATTGTTTTGCGGATTGTTGGCTAAAGCTGATAGAAACTGTGTCTGCATTTCTAAGTCCCTCTTTTGACAGGCCGAAAGATAGCGTAAAAGCAACGCTGTGAATAAAGGCTATGTAAGCGAAAGGCTACATTAGACTTTATAAAGAAAATATCGTCAAACCTTGATAAGTCATAGCCCGCAGTTATCGGAATTGCTGTTCACACGGAATACCGTCACCATCGCCATCCATTTTAGTACCGGGACAATTGCCAAGGTAAAATATTGCCTCTTCATAAGAGGACATTTCAGAACACCATACCTTACCTTGGCATTGAAACTGTTCCGTTTGTTCTATCGGTTGTGTTTCAGATGCAGGTATTTCAATTTGATCAACGAAGTTTTTTTCTTTTGAGACTTTACTGTAAACAAAAACGGCTACACCAATAACAATAAGAACAGGTAACAGGTTAAAGCTCTTCTGCGAATGGCCGGTTTTTCCTGGTTTCCGGTAAGTTCTTTCCTTGGCTGGAAAGGAAAGATCTTTTTTACGTTTCTGTTCTAAAGGAACTAAAGCAAGAACCTCGTTCACCCCTTCAATTTTGGCATTGACAGCACGGAGCTTACCGTTGGCGTCAAAACCGATTTGATACAGGATAATATCCCCAATAACAGGCTTGCGACTCATGCTTGCTAATGCCGAAATATGGATAAAAATATCAGCTTTCCCATTTTCCGGCTTTATGAAACCAAAACCTTTATCTTCAATCCAGCGTACTAGCTTCCCTTTCTCAATTGCCATGACTTAACCTTCCCATATTTAATCACTCGAACGCACTAAGTCATATTCCGTCACATGCAATCTGCGGTTAACGGACAAGCAGGGTAAGAGTGCTGACTGCGTCACTGATATCGCTTGCCTTCGTGTTGCAACCAACCCGCTTGATGAGCGCCACTTGGATCTTGATGCGTCCAATGAACAACACCACCCCGTTCATTCCATTCGTATTCGCCATAAAACTGAATAGAATCGCCCACTCGAAGAGAGTTAATTCTAGGAGCAAGGTCAATGTTATGTGCGATTAATAATGTTTGACCTGAAGGCAACATAATTATGAATTTTTGATGCCTACTGCCTTTGTTATCATCTGCCAATAACCTTGTGACAACGCCCTGACCGGAAATCTGCGAGTTACTTTCCTGGGTTGAAAATGCATAGCCATATTCACTGTAAAAAAACGCATAATTAGTTAATAGAACAGCAACAAGCAATATTTTTTTCATCAGCCACCTTCTAACGTTTGAACCAAGTTAAAGACAAAAAGCATCACCATCTCTACGGCAACACCATCAACCAAACCTATCCGGAAGCCATCCCTTCTCCACACAATCACGGAAACTCCAAGCCGCAGCCGTTTCAGTCTTATAACTCCAAAAAAACCAGCCCAGATATTTTTCGAAGGTGATCAATTGCGCGGCAGCGTAGCCCCGGTACGCGACATCCATCTGGAAATCGTCCATCTCTTGCAGCGCGTAGTTGAATGGCCCTTCCGCCCATAGCGATACAATTTTTAGATCCAGCCCCAAGCTCCATTCGCCAACATAAGTGCAGCCTAGCTCGCTGATGATGTCGTCGGCTTCCTTCTTCCACTGGATGCAGGCTTTTTTTATGTGCCCGTATATATCGGTATCGATGTCTTCACGAGCGAAACACTGATAGCGATGGATGTCGAGCACCACATTGCGGTACTCTGGCTCGACCAGGAACCCGGTGTATTCGCGAAATGACCTGAACCCCTCATGATAGACCACGGCAACATCTTCGGAGCGGCAGTATTTGCGGATGCGGTGATAGGCGTCGGTGGTATATTTTTTTAGCAGTTCGATGTCTATATCCCAGTGCGGCTCATTCAATACTTCAATGGCATGCAAAACGGGGCGGGTGTGATAGCGTTCGGCCAGACGCTCCAGCACGAGTAGCGAGTGCTCGATATATTCCGGTTGAGTGTGCCATTCGCAAACATCTTTGATACCGCCATTATCAAAGCCGTTTTGACAACCGGGCGCGGCGTGCAAGTCCAGCACCACAAGCAGGCCCAACTCTTCGGCCCAGTCAAAAGCGCGGTCCAGAACCGCTATGCCGCCCTGAACAAACGGATGGGGATTTTTGCCGTAGCTGGCGTGATAAGGATAGCCGGGGCCGAATATCCAATGCCCTAGCGGTATCCGTACCGCATTGATGCCGACCTTGGCCAGCCAGATGAAATCGTCACGAGTGATGAAGGTGTCCCAGTGTTTTTTAAGCGCCGGTTCGGCATTGGCGCCCAATTCTACGCAATAACTGGTTTCGTCAACCGCTTCCAGTCCCTCGAAAACACTGGGCGCCATCCATTTTTCAAGAACCAGCCATCCGCCGAGATTAACGCCGCGCACTTTTTTGCCGCATTTCTGCCCAAAATCATGCTTCATTTTTTATTTTTTGTTGGCAAGCCTTAAAAGACAGGGGTTACAGTTCAATCCGGCGTTGATGAAAGCCCTCCGCCAATGGTTCGTTAGTAATTGTCAATATCGCCGCATTTGGCAGCCTTTGGGCTATCAAGCGCAGCATTTTCATTTCGCAGGAAGAATCGAGCGAGTCCATAGATTCTTGCAACAATATCCATTTGGGGTTTTGTAACAGTAACCGAACCACACCCAGGCGTTGCTGTTGTTCACGGGAAAGCGCGCCCGCCCAATTATCTTCGTGATCAAGCTGCTCCTTCAATTCTTCCAACCCTACCAGCTCAAGCGCCTCTTCAAGCGCAGACTCGGTATATTCCATATGGGTTGACGGGTAACAGATTGCCGCCCGCAAGGTTCCGGTCGGCAAATAGGGCCGTGGCGGCATAAAAAACACCGGATCGCGCGGCAACTCGATAGCCCCTTCTCCCCACGGCCAGAGACCGACTATCGCCTTAAATAACTTGGAACCGGTAAAGACGTTACCGGAGACCAGTACGCGTTCGCCCGGCCTGATTTCGACATTAATAGCCGACACGCACACCACGCCGTCGAGCCTGATGATACAGGTATCGCGAAACCTCAGCACATCCTCATCTGTTTTTATCAAGTGAATACGGTGCGGGTCGTGAAGGACGATTTCCTGCTCAAGCTGATTCAGTCCATTAACCAATCCCAATACCCGTTCAACCGAAGCCCGCCACTCTGCGACTCTGGCCATATTATCGACCGGCCAGGACAGTGCTCCAGCGGTTTGCTGGAATGCCTGGGCTGATTGCATCAAGGCGCCCAGCGAAATACTGCCCAGGATATAGCGAGGCGCTGACACCAGAATGGGGAATGCCATCGATAATACCGAATAGCCGGAGGTGAGCATGAACAAATGCGACCATGTCAGGGTTTGGCGTTGCCAAGCATGGACAATATCGTTAAAAAGCGCAATGAAACGATTCTGCTCGTTAGCTTCGCCATGAACCAATGCAATCGCCAGAGAATTTTCCCGCGCAGTGACCAAACCGAATCTGAAATTGGCTTCCACGGTTTGTCTATCATCGGTCGCCATAGTATAGGGCCTGCCCAGCCACCAGCCCAACGAGGACGCGCACGCCGCATAAATGATAGCCAGCCAGACCAAATGCCCGTGAACGGGGATTTCGATGAACAGCAGATTAACCGTAACAGTGCCGGAAAGCGTCCAAAGAATTTGGGTAAAACTGATCAGCAGTAACAAGCAATAAAGTAAAGAGTGGGAAAGCTCGATAGCTGATTCAGTGGCGATACGAATATCTTCAGCGATTCGCCCGTCAGGATTATCGTGCGTCCCCTGAATATGTGTCACCAGGTAGTGGCGTCCATCGGTCATCCACTTGCTGATCAAGTGGTGCGTTAACCAGCTCCTCCAGTCGAGTTGCAGGCGTCGCTTGACTTTAAAATGGGCAGTGGTGACTGCTATGTTGGCGGCAAAAATCAACACGATGAGGCCGATCTGCGTAAGCAGTCCGCTCATTGAACGTTGTTCGAGCGCATTAAAAAGATCAGCACTCCATATCGTAATGACCACAGCAATGCCGATTTGCATCACGGTGAGCATGAATAAAGCCAACGCCAGGCTGCGAATGGTGGATTTGTTTTCAGAATGCCAAAAAGGCCCTGCTAACCGAATGAATTGGATGAAAAACCCGTTTGAAAATTGCAAAGAAAACTCCTGCACTTGGGTGAAATAAATAATATATAAAGACGCGGCTTTTTTTATTTTTTTAGTCTGCCTTGCTTTTACCAGCCGACAATTCTAGTGGAATTTTTGCTGATTTCACACCTTTGTAACCTAATTTATGTCAGCTAGCTAATTAATAGATTATACCGACATGCCGATAACGAAGCTTTTGCCTTGCCTTTATCGGTAGTTTTATACCGCCAAGCTTGGATTTACCAACTCCAGCACCGCAATTTCCGGATAGCAATTGAACCTCACCGGCAAAATAGCCCAGCCGATACCGCGGCTTATAAACAGTGGTGTTCTGGGAGTGGCGATAAGGCCGCTGGAATAAGCTTTGTTTTTAACCGGTAGCTTCGGAGCCCCCAAAAAAGGGAATACAACCTGGCCGCCGTGAGTATGGCCGCTTAACACCAATGACAGCGGCGTTTCAAACTCCGTGTCGACCGAATCCGGGTTATGTGCCAGCAGTATCCGGCAGTCGCCTTGATCCGAGCCGGAAAAAGCCTTGTCGATGTTCAGCCTGTCGCCCCAAAAGTCCCCTGCTCCGCCTATCAGAATTCTGTCCCTACCCTTATAGATCGCTTTGCATTGATGACGGACATTCTGTCCTGACCTTTCCAGCCAATACAAGGATCTGCTGGAGTCGCCCCAATGATCGTGATTGCCCAAAACCGAATAGACGCCGTACCTCGCACTTAACTTGGATAAAATAGGCCATACTTTATCGATTTCTTCAATCGTGTTCCTGTTATGGACATAATCGCCGGTGCATACGATGGCGTCCGTGTTTAACTGATTGGTTCGGTGAACTATTTCTTCAACAAACGACGGTGGGACCAGAAAGCCCAAATGTATGTCTGTCAGGTGCGCAAGCGTAAACCCATGGAACGAAAGCGGCAGATTAGGGATCGGAATCTTATACCGATTCACCTGCACGATGTTTCGCTCGATGAATATCGGGTAACTTCCCGCTAAAACAAAAGCGCCACCGGAAAATGCTGATTTAATAAAAGACCTTCTATTCATAGAAATGTTCCGATTAAGTTAATACCGCAGCAATTTGTCACACATAAAAACATTATCGCCTCACCCTGACCATAATAAATTTACGCAGTTCCTCCAACAGCAACATCGCCAGGGCGAAAGGCAATATGAATAACCATACTTCGAATGCGATCGGCTGGGTGCCGAAGACCATGTTGCCCCAGACGGTGTAGTCGATACCCAGTATCAAGATTATTTCCAGCGCAATACCCCAGAGTATGATGCGGTTGTCGAACAGGCCGGCGCCGAACACACTGCGCTCCGGCGTTTTGCAAAGAAATACATTGACGATCTGCGCAACGATGATGGCGCTCAGGCAGGCTGTTGTGGCTTGAAGATATAAAGGGTCTTGACTAGCCAACCTTTCGCCCCACTGCCAACCACCTCTGTGCAGCACAAAAAAATATGCCGCCATCGAAACAACCGCTTCCATCACCCCCAAAAAAGCATAAGCGTGCAATAGCAAACGCCAGTTGAGCAAGCGTTCATTTCGAGGACGCGGCGGCCGACTCATATTGCCCGGTTCGGGCTTGGCTGCGCCCAATCCCAAAGCAGGCAGCATGTCCGTCCCCAAATCGACCGCCAAAATCTGGATGATCGTCAAAGGCAGCGGTATCTTAAACAAAGCAAAAGCCAGATAGGGAATAATTTCCGGGATGTTGGAAGTCAGGATATAAGTCAAAAACTTGCGGATATTTTCATAAACGGCACGCCCTTCCTCAACCGCAGCGATGATGCTGGCGAAATTATCATCCAGCAAAATCATATCGGCGGCCTCTTTGGCGACATCCGTGCCGCTGATGCCCATCGCGATGCCGATGTCAGCCAGTTTCAGTGCCGGGGCATCATTGACGCCGTCGCCAGTGACCGCAACGACGTGCTTTTTCTTTTGCAAGGCGGCTACGATGCGCATTTTCTGATCGGCGCCGACTCGGGCGAAGATAATGTCCGGTGCGTTCAAAGCCAGGCGTAGCTGGGTTTCAGATAATTTTCGCAACTGCTCGCCGGTAATGACCACCGGATTATCCGTTTGAATCTGGCCGATCTGCCGGCCGATTGCCAAAGCGGTATGCGGATGATCGCCAGTCACCATAATCACTTTGATGCCCGCCTTCCGGCATTTGTGTATCGCTTCAGGCACTTCCGCTCGCGGCGGGTCTTCCAGCCCGACCAGCGCCGTCAAAATCAGGTCTTGCTCCTGCGCTGAGCCGGCTTGCTCCACTTCCAGCTCTCGCCAGGCAAAAGCCAGCACCCGCAAGCCCTGATTTGCCATCTGTTCCTGGGCGTTAACAAAATCCTGCCGGATTCCTGCGGTCAGCGGCATTAATTGCTCGCCGATTTGCACCTGCTTGCAGAGCGGCAACAACACTTCCAGCGCGCCCTTGGAATAGAGCACTACGCCCTTGGGCGTCTGATGGATCGTGGAAAGCCGTTTGCGATCTGTATCGAATGGCACTTCGTTGATCTTGGGGTAAGCAAGTGTTTCGCCAAGACAGGTCTTGGCCATCTGCATCAGCGCGATTTCCATCGGGTCGCCCAAGGTCTGACTCTTTCCCTCGACTACTGTTTCTTTCAGATTGTGGCAGAGCGCCGCATCTTCGAAAAAGCGGCGATAAGTAAGCGCCAATTGCTGCTGTACCGCCGTTGCCGCAAGCATTTGTCCATCCAGGTACAGCGCGCGTACCGCCATGCGGTTTTCGGTCAGCGTGCCGGTTTTATCGGTGCAGATCACCGTCGCCGACCCTAAAGCTTCCACAGACGGCAAGTGCCGGATCAGCGCATTGCGCCTGGCCATGCGCTGGGTCGCCATCGCCAGCGATAAAGTGACCGTCGGCAATAATCCTTCCGGCACATTGGCGACGATAATGCCGATCGCGAAAATAAAATTTTCCCAAAACGACAGCCCCATGCTGCGCCCGATAAAGAAAAACACTAGGCCCAGCGTTAGTGCAAACACCACGATAAAGCGGCTCAGACGCGCGATTTCCAATTGCAAGGGCGAAACTGTTTTAACGGCAGTCTGCGTTAAATGGGCAATCCTGCCGAATTCCGTATGCATTCCGGTCGCAAACACCACGGCCCTGCCCTCGCCGGACACTATCGAGGTTCCGGCTAATAGCGTATTACGGCTATGCTCCAGGTTTTCTTCCGTGGAAGGCTCAGCGTCACGCGCCTGCGGCCTGGATTCGCCGGTGACGGTGGCGTTGTTGACACGCAGTAAAAAGGCTTCGAGCAAACGGCAGTCTGCCGGCACATTGTCACCCTCCTGCAATAAAATCACATCGCCAGGTACTAAATCTGCGGCCAAAATCAGCCCGACCTCGCCATCCCTGAGTACCTTGACATGATAAGGCAACAGCTTTTGCAACGCGGAAATAGCGCATTCGGCGCGGTATTGCTGCCAGAACGAAAACAGGCCGTTGATCAAGATCACGCCGAGCACCGCGTAACCCAGCATAGCCATGCCGCCGCCCGGTTGCATGGTTTCGGCGAAAAACGCCAGACCCGCCGCCAGCCACAGTATCAGTGCGAAAAAATGAGTGAATTCCTTGATGAAACGGAGCGTCAGCGATTCGCGCCGCACCTCCTCAACCCGGTTCGGCCCGTACTCGTCCAAGCGGGATTCGGCCTCGTCCTGGGGCAGCCCGTCATAACTGCTATGAAGGCTTGCCAGCGCCTCATCGACAGTGAATTGATGTATTTTCATGGCGACTCCTGAATACAGAAACCCAAACAGCGGCTTACCTGTTTAAAATACCACGGACTTTATGATTTTTTCATCAGCAAGTAACAACACTTGTACGTCGGGCACAAACAGCCCGTCCATGTTTAAAATTTATGAGTTATAAAAGTCGAACATTGCATAATAATATAAATTATTAATCCCAAAGTCGTAGGCAACAGCAATATTGCTTGTATCCAGCGAATTAGGCTCCCCCGAGATAAGCCCATAGTAATGATACCGATGACGAAAAGCATAATCCCAGCAGGAATTGTAATAAAGAGGACATTGGCGTCCAAAAGAGAAATCAACATGATTGTATCGGCCAGATCGGGCAGATATTCACAGCTATGCCTGCTGCTGATGCTGCTGCCGCACTGAAGCAGGATTCTAAGTAACCAACCTGGAGCTAAGAGAGCGAATGGCCACAGAGCGAAACACAAGCAAAAAGCAAATAGCTTGGCTACTTTCCGAATAATCTTTACCGGATACGCTGGTAACTGCTTCCAGATAATTTCATAAAAAAGCAGTGTGCCACACGCCTGGCAAGATTTTTTATCAGTGTCGATTTGTGTTTTGCAGTTGGGACAGATTCGCATAAACTCCAACATCCTAATTAAGGCGTGCGCATTAGCGCGTCCCGCTTGAATGGCAGGTTAGGGTCAAGCGTACCGGACATCGGATTTGGCGGACGTACCGTATTTTGCCATGTGACAATTCAAACATTGCCTCATTTTTCTTGGATGGGCAGCAGTTCGCATCAAAATTTTGTTCGTCTCTGAGATATTCAAGAATGCCAACGACAATTTTATTGTCACGACTGGAAACTTGTTTAAAGTCAACGTGACGATAACGCTCTCTACCTACTTCTATCGCATCCACGTTATAGAATATATTTTCTTTCGGTTTGAGTGGAGCAAGATAAAAGTCGATGTGTTGGGCTTCGTACCTCAGCCCGATCCACGAGCTATCCCTCTTGCTTTCGATACAGGCAAGGATTGTAAAGGGTGAAACAAGGACATCATCAAAACGAACCTTCACTTTTGCTGTTTGATCGGCGCTGACCGTTTCGACTCCCGGCAGCTCCTTCACCGCTGTAGTGATAACCGCCTCACAACCAGCGCAGTGCATGCCGCCAATGGGCAATGAAAGAGCGCGCTGAGTCATAGAGGCTGCTTACGGCAGAAACGGGGACAACCCTGGCATTAGGGAATTAAATCACTGGCGTCACCCTACTTTAGCCCGCCTCCATACAAACCGAAACAACTTACGCAGTTCCTCAAAAACCAGCACAGACGACGCAACACTAGCGGCTATCAGCCAATCCAGCGGCGTTAATGCCGTGGTATGGAATATCTGCTGCGCAGGCGGCCAGTGTATGACCAGTATTTGCAGCAGTAGCACCCCGAAAATAGCCAGCCAGAGATATCGGTTGGCGCAAAAATGCCGGTTGAAAGTCGTGCCTTTTTCCGACCTGGCGTTAAACACGTTGAACACCTGAAACAGCACAAAAGTGGTAAACGCCAAGGTCGCGGCATGCGCCTCGCCTGTTTCCGCCAGGTTTGCGGCATATTCACTACCGCCAGCGATATCGCTTTCACCGGTTTTCAGGCCGTAGTACAAAACCCCGAGTGAACCGACAGCCATAGTCACCCCATAGCTAAAAAGGTTGCCGAAACGGCTTAAGGACAGTATCTGCGCTTTGGAGTCTCGCGGCGCTTCGTTCATGGTGCCGGCACGGATAGGGTCAACACCCAGCGACATGGCAGGAGGGCCGTCCATGATGATGTTGATCCACAGCAATTGCACGGCAGTAAACGGCAAAGGCAGGCCCAGCAGCGGCGCCCCGGCTACGGCCAGTATGGCGCCGATGTTGGTAGACAGTTGAAAACGCACGAACTTAACCATATTGTCGTAAATGCCTCGGCCTTCCTGGACTGCTTTGACGATGGTCGCAAAATTGTCATCGGTCAATATCATTGATGCGGCTTCCCTGGCAACATCGGTACCGGTAATGCCCATGGCGATGCCGATATCGGCGCTCTTTAAGGCGGGCGCATCATTGACGCCGTCTCCGGTCATCGCAACCACATGGCCGTCGGCTTTCAAAGCCTTGATGATCCGTACTTTCTGTTCCGGCGCAGTGCGGGCAAAGACTGTGATTGAATTGATACGCGCGGCCAGTGCGTCGTCATCGAGACCAGCCAATTCTTCGCCTTCGATCACTTCGCCGGATAAGCCCAGTTCCTTGGCAATGGCATAGGCTGTCACTTTCTGGTCACCTGTAATCATTTTGACAGCGATACCGGCTTGCCGGCAAAGCTTGATAGCCTCTCCGGCTTCGGCTCTTGGCGGGTCCATCAGGCCGACCAGCGCGACAAAAGTAAGCTCCTGTACGTACTGGAACAGGTCTTTCTCCGGTTTGAAGTCGCTTGCAGGCAAGGTGCGAACCGCAACGCCCAGCACCCGCAGCCCGGTATCGGCCATGGTATGGTTTTGAGCCAACAGCTTGTCCCGCTTAACCGGCAGCGAGTTACCGTTGCCATCAATAATTGAGCTGCTCAGTTTCAGCAGGACTTCTGGTGCGCCCTTGATAAACACTTTGACCTGGTCGCCCTGTTGATGGAAAGTGGCCATGAATTTATGTTCGGCATCAAAAGGGATTTCAGCGATACGCGGCATCTCTAAACTGGCCTGTTTCTTGGCGATACCGCCCTTGGCGGCAAGCACCAGCAATGCGGCTTCCATCGGATCGCCGACCGCCTGCTGAAAACGGCTGTTATTGCATAGCGCCAAGGGCAGCAATAAATCGGCTAAGTCATCGTCAGCCTTGCCTCCGTCAACTGGCAAAATCTCACCAGCAGTTTCATAGCCTTCGCCGCTGACCTTGTAGTTCCGGTCTTTATAAAAAACGGATCGTGCCGTCATCTGGTTAACGGTCAAGGTGCCGGTTTTGTCGGTGCAGATAACCGTCGTGCAGCCCAGGGTCTCCACTGCGGTCAAACGCTTGACGATGGCGCGCTGGCGGGCCATGCGATGCATGCCCAAAGCCAGGGTTACGGTCACCACCGCTGGCAAACCTTCGGGAATCGCCGCTACGGCCAAGGCTATCGCGGTGAATGCCGTCTGTATCAGCGGCTCCCCGCGCCACAAAGCGGTCATAAACAATAGGCCGATAACCGCAACCGCAATCAAGGCCAGCCGCTTACCCAGGCTGTCGAGCTGCATTTGTAACGGCGTATCCCCGTCTTTGGCCTCGGCCAACAGGCCCGCCAGCTTGCCGATTTCGGTGTCCATGCCGGTGGCGGTCACCAGCACTTTCGCGCGGCCACGAGTGACCGCGTTGTTCATATAGAGCATGTTGTTACGATCGGCAAGCGGCATCGTGGCTTGCGACAATGCCTGATTCTGCTTGGTAACAGGTAGTGACTCGCCGGTCAACGCCGACTCGTCAACCTCGAGCGTGTGGCAGGAAATAATACGGCCGTCCGCCGGGATCTTGTCGCCCGGCTCAAGAATGACTATGTCCCCCGGCACCAGTTGATCGGCAGGCAATTGAATGTTATGGCCTTCACGGCGCACTTTGGCCTGCAATGCAAGCATATTCTTTAGCGCCGCCAGCGATTTTTCGGCTTGATACTCCTGATAAAAACCTAATAGCGCGTTAATGATCACAACCACCAGAATAACGGCGCCGTCCGTTAAATCGCCGATAGTGGCGGCCAAAACAGCCGCGACTATCAACACTAAAATAAGAAGACTTTTAAACTGGGCTAGCAGTAAATGCACAGCCGGGCGCGGCGGTTTTTCAGTCAAACGGTTGGCTCCGTAAAGCCTTAACCTGTCAGCGGCAGCAGCCAGGCTTAAGCCGGTAGATGCGTCCGAAGCCAATGCAGAAAGCGCTTCCTCGGCCGACTGGGTATGCCAATCAGGCCGAACCTTGGTATGTGCCTCGGTTACTTGAGTTTGTGCCTGTTTATCGTACTTTTGCAACTTCAACCATGCTTGCCACACGGAAAGCAGGACGGCAAGAATCACCGGCCCCAAAAACAGGCCAATAGCGCCGAACGCCGAGAGTCCGCCTAGTACCCCGAACAGCACCACCAGAAAAGGTATCCGACCCGCACCGCTGATGACTAACGGCCGGATCACATTATCCACCGTACTCACCACAAGGAAACCCCAGAGCAATAAGCCTAAGCCTTGCCACTGCTGCTCCGTCACCATCAGCATGATGCTTAGAGGCAGCCACACCAGTGTCGCCCCCATCGGAATCATCGCTAACAGCGCGGTCACCGCACCGAACAGCACCGGTGCCTTGACACCGGCAACAAAATAACCCAGTCCGGCCAGTAGGCCCTGCCCCAATGCGGCAAGCACCAGACCGTAAACTACGGCTCGGGTAGTATTTCCGGCAGCTTGCAGATAAACATTCTGGTATTTCCCCAAAAATCGCACCAACCCTTGACGCAGTTGCTTAACCGCTTCGTCACCGTCACGAAAACAAAAAAATACCGTAACCAGGATAACGCCGAGCTTCATGATGTAACCGCCGATGCCTCCAAGAAACTTGGCGAACTGGCCTGACCATTGTTGCGCCCAACCTGCAAACTGCGCCATGACTGCCGATTGATCATCAGTCAACCGCTCCAGCCATTTTTGCGCTGTATCACCCAACCAGGGAATATGACTGATGAAATCCGGCAGGCGATAATCACCCTGCCCCATACCGTCCCTTAATTCTTGATAAGCGACCGTCAGTTCTTCCTGCAACATGGCAACCAGCCAGAAGACTGTCAGCAAGATCACCGCTGAAATAATGGCTGTCATTAACGCCGCACTGAGCGTTGGATTGCCGTTGAGCTTCTCTCTTAAATATCGATAAGGCGGCCATGCCACATAAGCAATAATCAGCGCCCAAGTCAGGGTAAGCAAGAATTCACGCAACACCATAAAGCCCAGCAATAAAAGGCAGACGAGTAGAATGCCGGGAATGAGCTGTCGTATCGATTTATTACCAAAATAATCATTCATGTCCGCGGTTTAGTAATGTGCCAATTGATGTTTGACCACATTGTAAGCGATAGCTGTTTAATTGCCAGCAATGAACGTGACGAGCTTTATACTGACAGGGCGTAAGCATTCTGCTCTATCATTCTGCCTTGGCTGCTATATAATTAAATTGCCGTATAAATACACCGACTGTCTGTCGATAGGACATATCAGCCTGCCTCACTCCGATAGCACGGCAGTTTTCACCGGCAATACAACACCTACTAGGAGCTGTAAAAATCGTGTATTCCCAACTCAAAATTTTCGCCACCCATCGGATAATGCAATGAACCTCGACTCCCGCACGATGATGGTGATGATGTCCGCGTTGATTCTGCTGTTTTCCGGCCTGCTGACATTAGCAGGGTTGCAAGCTGGTAATACCCGCGGAATGCAACACTGGGCAGCCGGTAGTCTATGCATCGGGCTGGGCCTGGGCTTTGCATTGCTCCAGCAGGATTTACCCGGCAGCGCTTGGGTTCTGGTCTTCGGCGCTACATTGGTGGCGGCGGGAACAGGCTTCCAATTCAACGGCATCCAGGCGTTCAAGACAGGGCTCTGCAGCAAACACATTCCATGGTCGCTGGCAGGACTGGTATTTATTCAAGGCATTTGGTTCGTTGTCCTCCATCCTGATATTCATGCTCGCGTCGTCGCCAATTCGTTAGTGCTTGCCTTATGTAATGCGGCCTGCGCCCGTGCCTTGTTCATCCGCATAGAGCAACCGCTACGCACCGCGTATTGGTTTACCGGTGCTTCATTCGCGGCAGTTGCGACGATGTTACTGATCAGGGCAATAGTCGTTTTTCTTGCTCCGGCCAATACCTACGGCCTTTATACGCAAGCATCGATCAATCCTGTGACTTTTTTTATTGGCAGCATGGCGCAAATGTGCCTGGCTTTCGGCTTCGTGCTGATGCTGAATTACCGACTTTCTGCGGATCTTCAAAAATTGGCATTAAGTGATGCGCTGACCGGAGCGCTGAACCGGCGTAGCCTGGAACAGGAGGCTGCCCGCCTGTCCGCACGGTGTACCCGCACCGGAGATGCACTGGCAATCCTGATGATCGACGTTGACCATTTTAAGTCTATCAATGACCGTTATGGTCACCCTGTCGGAGACGAGGTATTGAAGCGTCTGGCGGCGATAGCGCATGCAACCATTCGGAGCGACGATTATTTTGCCCGCTATGGGGGTGAAGAATTCTGCATTCTGCTACCGTCAACGACCGAAGACGATGCCTGGATGATTGCTGACCGCTTACGTCAGAACTATGCCGCGTTGGCAATGGAGTTCGGCGGCGAAGTTTTGCACAGTACCATCAGCATCGGGGTATCTAGTTCAATACATGCCGGACTGGAGTTCACCTCACTGGTAGCGGCCGCCGATCAGGCAATGTATCGCGCCAAACAGGAAGGCCGTAATCGAGTGGTGATGCATTCATCATACTGCTTGAATCAGGTTGGTGCGTAACCTGAGGAACCGCTGCAAATGTGCTTCAAACCATCAGAGCCATTTTGCATTGAGAGCTACTCTGGTTGCTTTAATTGGAACATCATAAATTTTTATGGCAAGTCGAATTAATATCTATCCTGGACAAACGATGGAGTCTAAACAGGCTGCCTGATTAATCAGCACTTATGTTCTCGCTGATCTTCAGACGTTCAACGAGGGCATAGGGATAATATTCAGCTAAAAATCGCAACTAACGGCATGGGCATTTTTTAACACGTTCGGATTCCAATGCTCAACCGCCCAGCTAAGCAGTTCGCTTACCGGAGCTTGTTGCAGCTCAATCGGCGGATTTTGCTTTAATAAGGCCAGCAACTCAAAAATAACCCGATGAGGCGATGTCAAGCCAACCGCCATCGCCTGTGTCTGTTTACTGAGTTTATAGCCTTGTTCATCCACAATAACAGGGACATGCATATAGCCGGGAGTATGAAACCCCAGCAGCTGTTGCAAGTATATCTGTTTCGGCGTTTCATCCAGCAAATCAAAGCCGCGGACGATTTGATTAACATGCTGCAAATCATCATCAATCACTACCGCAAATTGATAGGCGATAATCCGGTCTTTGCGCTTCACGATAAAATCGCCATCTTGCTCGGCGAGATTATGGGAAACCGGGCCCTGCAATTTATCCTGAAAAGTGATGATACGCTTATCGGCTTTAATGCGCAGTGCATATGGGACGTCAGGCAGGGTTTGCCGCTCTCTGCATAGGCCGGGATAAACATCGGACTGCGATTGTCCTCTGTCACCAGCTGTCAGCGTTTTTCTGCTGCATGTGCAAGGATAGATCAGCTTGTTTGTTTGTAAGTCGCTGATGATATCGTTATAAGCGTCGATATGTCGGCTTTGATAATAAACCTCACCGTCCCAATACAGGCCAAAAGCCTCTAGAGTTTTTAATATGCTATCAGCGGAGCCTTTTACGTTTCTGGGGGAATCGAGGTCGTCAATGCGTAGCAGCCACAGACCTTGTTGGGAGCGGGCTTGAAGAAATCCGGCAAGGGCCGTGTAGATGGAACCGAGGTGTAAAGGGCCGGTAGGCGATGGTGCAAACCGGCCAATAGCGGGTTGTTTATCCTGCATTAACCCATTTGTTTTTCACGAATTTCATCAAGTGTTTTGCAGTCGATGCACAGAGTGGCAGTCGGTCTGGCTTCCAGACGGCGGATACCGATTTCGATACCGCAAGACTCACAGTAACCGTAATCCCCTGATTCGATTTCTTTGAGGGCTTCATCAATTTTTTTGATTAGCCGACGCTCGCGATCACGGGTCCTTAATTCCAGACTGAATTCCGATTCCTGAGACGCTCGGTCATTTGGATCAGGAAAATTAGACGCATCGTCCTGCATATGATGCACGGTGCGATCTACCTCGTGCATTAATTCGCCTTTCCAATTGTTAAGAATATCCTCAAAATGCTTTAATTGAGCACTGTTCATATATTCTTCGCCTTCTTTTTCTTGATAATGCTTAAAACTGAAAGGTGACGCGCCAGCTTTAGAATTTTCGGTCATCCATTAACTCCTAAGACAAGATTAAATAAAACCGCGCATTTTTAGCAGAATAGCAACCGGATAGCAAGGTTTATTGATATCATCCAACTCTTTTGTGAATACTGTCAATATTATGATCGAACGACTGGCAAAACGGACTCAGGGAATCTCTCCCTTTTACGTGATGGAGCTACTGCGACGCGCAAAACAACTGGAGGCTCAGGGCAAGGATATCATTCACATGGAAATCGGCGAGCCTGATTTTGCTACGCCGCAGACTATTATTGATGCGGGTGTTAATCATCTTAAGGCCGGCGACGTAAAATATACCCCGGCAGCCGGGTTACCGGAGTTGCGGGAAAAAATTTCCGAGTTTTATCAAAAGCGTTATTCGGTGGCGGTAGACAAAAAACGTATTTTCGTAACGCCGGGAGCCTCTGGGGCGTTTTTATTAGCGCTTGGGGCCAGCCTTAATCCGTCGGAAGAACTGCTTATGGCTGACCCCTGTTATCCCTGTAACAGCAATTTCGTTAAGTTGTTTGACGGTAAGGCCAGAACCATTCCGGTCGATGCCACCAGCCGCTATCAGCTGACAGCGGCTCGCATCAAACAGTATTGGACTAAGGCCACTAAAGGCGTATTGATTGCATCGCCTTCCAATCCTACCGGTACTATCATTGCGCCAGAGCATTTAAAACAAGCCATTCACACCGTTAATGAGCTAGGCGGCTGCTTTTATTCCGATGAAATTTATCATGGGCTGGTTTATGGCAAACACGCTCCGAGCGCGCTTGAATTCAGCAATAACGTGTTTGTTATCAACAGCTTTTCCAAATATTTCGGCATGACCGGCTGGCGCGTCGGCTGGCTGATAGTGCCTGAAGAATTTATCGACGCTACCGAAAAGCTGGCACAAAACATATTCATCGCCACGGCAACCCATTCTCAGTATGCCGCATTAGCTGCATTTGAAGAATCCACCCTAACTGAGCTTGAGCAAAGGCGCTCAGAATTTGAAGCCAGACGCAATTTCCTCTATGACGCATTGTTGCGTCTGGGCTTTGAAATCCCGATCAAACCGGACGGCGCATTTTACATTTATGCCAACTGTTCCAAATTTACCGATGACAGCCATCAGTTCGCCCTGGATTTATTGGAGGCTGAGGGGGTTGCGATAACGCCGGGCAAGGATTTCGGGACAAATGAAGCTCATCACTATGTCCGTTTTGCTTATACGACTTCCATAGATAGAATGGCGGTTGCCATGCAACGCTTAGAACGATTTATTAATAAAGGATAACCATGCCCATCAAACAAATATCAGCGACAGAATTAAAAACCAGAATTCAACATGAACCGAATTTGTTTTTGCTGGATGTCAGGGAGCCCAATGAATTTCAGTACGCCCGCATAGAAAACAGCACTTTAATTCCGCTGAATCAAATTCCGCAAAGACTGGGCGAACTGAATCCGCAACAAGAAATCGTGGTCATTTGCCATCACGGCATCCGTAGCCGACAAGCCTGCATATACTTGGTTAATTCGGGATTTGAGAATGTTACAAATTTGACAGGTGGAATTGATGCCTGGTCTTGCGATTGCGACAGTTCAGTGCCGCGATATTAGGTAATGGCAACGCATCAGGCGTATTTGTCGCCTGATGCGTTTTGAGGCTTATTTAAAAAAACGGTCTTGTTTAAACTTATCCATCTGTTTCTTAAAGCCTTTTCTATCAAATAAATAATATAAAAACATCAGTAAAACCGGCCAAAACATATAGCCCAGCAATTTAAATGCAGTGCCAATATCCATAGTTCACCCCTCGCTCTGCTCTATATTCGGTTATTTAAACTACTTATCGTAGATCGCTTTATACAACCATTGAAGGTTAACAGAAAAGCCTTATTTATCGCTTGCTTTTTGTACCTAATTCAGCAGCATCTCCAACGCCAGATGCGCCATGTTTTTTGAACCGCCCCCCTGCCCTAGCTGCTGTTTAACCTGATTCAGGTTTTGGCGCATTTTATCGCCATAAGCTTTATCGGTTAGGATTCGCGTAATTTCTGCCGACAGATTTTCAGCTGTCGCATCATGTTGGATCAGTTCTTTGATAACGCTTTTGCCTGACACAATATTCGGCAAGCCGATAAAAGGCGTATTGACCAGCCATCTGCCCAACCAATAGGTTAACGGTGAAAGCTTGTAGGCGATGACCATCGGCACAGTCAGCAAGGCAATTTCCAGCGTTGCGGTGCCGGAAGTGGTCATCACCGCATCACAACATTGAATGACATCATAAGGCTGATTTTTTATGACTGTAATGTTAAGCCGCGACTGGCCGGTATAACTTTCAAGCAGAGCATCGCTGATCGAATCGGCTTGGGGCAAGATAAACTGGCATCCGGGCAAATCGGCCTGCACTTTTTCGGCGGCGGCCAGCATGACCGGCAACATGCGCTTGATCTCGTTGGCGCGGCTGCCGGGCAGCAAACCGACTATCGGTTTGCTGCCATCCAGTCCAAAGCGGGCCAAATCTTCATCCTTGCTGCGTTGGGCATGGACTTTATCGACCGAAGGATGACCTACGTAGCGTACCGGTACCTGTTCGGCATCGTAATAAGCCGTCTCGAAAGGGAAAATCACCGCCATCATGTCGATAACTTTACCGTAAGCCTTGACCCTTCCCGGACGCCATGCCCAAACTTGGGGACTGACGTAAAACAACACCTTAATGCCCTGTTGTTTGGCGAAACGCGCCAGTTTAAAGTTGAACTCCTTGTAGTCTACGCAAACCAGCAAGTCGGGACGTTCGGTTACCACCAGCTGTTGCATCAGTTTCAGCGCACGGCGGATTTCGGCGTAATGCTTGATGACTTCAACCACGCCGATGACGGCGATATTGGCGGAATCATAACGAATATCGATACCGGCTTGGGCCATTTTTGCGCCGCCCATGCCGATACCTTTAATATCCGGCTGCTGCTTTTGCAGCTCCAGAAACATACTGGCGGCGTGTTGGTCGCCGGAGGATTCTCCGGCGCTGAATAGGATTTTTAAGGGTTTATGTTGCAAGGTTTCAAAGCTCAAAGTAGGGTACGCATCGCGTACCATTTCCAGGGCGTGGTCAACGCTATAAAAGGTACGCAATACGTACCCTACATGATTTTATGCGGTCAAAGCACCCCGAATAACCGACACGATCTCCCTGACCGAATCATCCGAAAGGAATGGGCAAATCGGCAATGAAAAACAGTTGGCCGCAACAGATTCCGTTACAGGCAAGCTGACTGCGGCGTATTCCTGTTTAAATACATTTTGCCGATGTAAAGGCACAGGATAATACACTGCGCAAGCAATTTGTTTTTCCTGCAAGGCTTTCATTACCTCATCGCGACGGTCGCACAGCACGGTGTACTGGTGATACACATGCTCGCCCAAGCCATCTTCAAACGGCGTGGTCAACGGCAAATCAGCCATTAACTCCGAATAAAGACGACCGACATGCTGACGGCCTGTATTGTATTGATCGATACGTTTTAATTTGGCTCTTAAAATCACCGCCTGCATTTCATCAAGACGGCTGTTATAGCCGATGACGTCATGATAATAACGGACGTCTGAGCCATGATTGTGCAGCATTTTAAGTTGTTTCGCAGTGTCGTCGGAATTGGTGACAACCAGGCCGCCGTCGCCGAACGCACCCAGGTTCTTACTCGGAAAAAAACTGAACCCGGCCGCATGACCGATAGCGCCGGTTTGCTTGCCATTGATGGTTGCGCCGAACGACTGGCAGCAATCTTCAATCAATTTCAGGTTATGCTGGTCGCACAGCTGCTTAATCCCCGTCATGTCCGCTGGTTGACCGAACAAATGCACCGGCATGACCGCTTTGGTTTTTGGAGTAATGGCTTTGACTATCGCTTCCGGCGAAATATTAAAGGTCTTGGGATCGATATCGACGAACACGGGGATCGCACCGACATATTTAATCGCTTCCGCCGTTGCAATAAAGGTAAACGCGGTGGTAATCACCTCATCGCCGGCGCCAATGCCCTCGGCGATCAAAGCCAGATGCAGCGCATCGGTTCCCGAAGCCACTGCAATGGCATGTTTAACACCCAGATAATCAGCCGCTTCTTTTTCAAAGGCTTGCACATTAGGACCTAATATAAACGAACAGTTTTCGATTGTTTCAGTCAGCCCCCGCTCAATTTCATCTTTAATTTCAGCATATTGAGCTTTCAGGTTTACCATTGGTATCATGTTTTTGTTGCCTTTGTGTTTATAAGTTGTTTGTGCTGTGAAGGGGGACCGTCTATTCGCCCAGTAATCGGGTGATGGCTATTGCAGTTTCCAATGCTCTTTTGCCTGCTTCACCGGAAACCAGCGGGTTGTCACCGGTATGAATGCAATTAATGAAATGCTTGATTTCTTCGAGCAGCGCATCGCCGCTTTCAAAAACGGATTCTTCCGTTTCTATTTCCGGAATGCCGGGGAACATTTCTTTTTTACCGGTGCGATGTTTGGTTAACACGCGATTCTGGAAATCGACAGAGGCATAAGAAGACGGCCTGAACATGCGCATTTTGCGTTCCATCTTCATGCTAATCCGACTAGCCGTCACGTTAGCCACGCAGCCGTTTTTAAACAGCAGTCGGGCATTGGCAATATCGGTGCCTTGCGTTAACACTACAGTACCGCTGGCGTCGATCCGTTCCACTTCGGAATCGACCAAGGCCAAGATTATATCGATGTCATGGATCATTAAATCCAGCACGACGCTGACATCATTGGCGCGCGGGTTAAACGGCGATAACCGGTGCGATTCAATAAACAGCGGCTTTTCTTCCTTGTCCAGACCCAATATCGCCGGATTGAAACGTTCCAGATGCCCCACCTGAAAAATCAGATTTTTTTCTTTGGCAATGGCGATCAACTCCTCGGCTTCCGCAACCGTTACGGTAATCGGTTTTTCAACCAGCACATGAGCACCGGCATTCAAAAAATCCTTGGATACTTTGTGGTGCAAGGTCGTCGGCACAACGATGCTGACCGCATCGACTTTACCTAACAGGGATTGATAGTCTGTCAGCGCCTCTACGCCATGCTTTTCGGCGACCTCTTTAGCCGCCGTCTCATTAATATCGACAACGGCAACTAACTCGCAATCCGGTAGTGATGCATATTTTTCTGCGTGAAATTTGCCCAAGTAGCCCGTGCCGATAACAGCGCATTTTAATTTTTTCATGTGATAATTTTACATCCTGTCTATGTGTAACTCCGCTCTATTGGCGAACTTAGTTTGTTAATATTGTAAACTATCCCTATGTATTCAGAAAATTTTGTACCTGACAGTCGAGGCGGCTGAGCTTTGATACTGTGCTTAATACATATTTTAAAAATATTGACCGGCAATTCTCACAATTCCCTACGAAAATTCATTAGACTTTGTTTCAAACACAGAAAAACTATTCTATGGAGAAAATATCATGACAGATGAAAATAAGGACAACACCGAACTCATAAATAAAGCGGCACACTCAATTCTTAAGAGTGAAATCAAACACCTTCATCTCATATCCTCTGCCGCTATCAAACTATTACAGCTTACTAATGACGACAACACCAGAATTGAGCACTTATCATTAATCATAGAAACAGAACCGGTACTGGCGATAAAAATTCTAAAGCAGGTTAATTCTGCTGCATACGCTTTGCCCAATAAAATAACTTCAATCAAACGCGCCGTTAACATTCTGGGCTTTTCTACCGTGCGTCGGCTTGCGATAAACCTGCTGTTTTATAACAAGCTGATTCAGCAAAACTCAAGGCAGGCGTTCGACTTACTATTTTTCTGGCAGCATTGCCTCTATGTAGCGTCATTAAGCAGAAGAATAGCCGTTGTACTCGACCATCCTGATCCTGACCTGATCTATACGGGAGGACTTTTACACGATATCGGCAAATTAGTTCTAGAAAGCCATGGCCGGGTGACTTACAGCGATTTTATTTGTTCCATGGATAAAAGCGGACATTCAACTCTTGAAGAAGAACGCCGTTTTTTCGGGATAACGCATGCCGAAATGGGGCATGTGTTTTGTCTGGAATGGCAATTGCCGACGTCGATCATCGCAATCGTCGCTCAACACCACAATCAGCCTGCTGATTCATACGCTGAATATAAAGCGGAAATTGCCATCGTTTCGTTCGCAAATTACATTGCCTGGATACAAGGTATTGGCTCAGCTAACTATGATAGCCATCCAAAATTACAGCACGCTGTACTTGAAACTATCGATATTGACCAACTGAATCTTGAAGCTCTACTGCAACAGGTAGATCAGGATATGAAAACCACTCAAGAATTCTATAACATCGAACTGCCCGGTTTAACTACGCTACGGGCCACGCTAGTCAAAGCGACAATTAACCTGAGCCAGATAGGCGCTGGCAGGCATTTTGCCGCGACTGATAAGCCCGGCAGAAAATTATCATCCTGTTTAACCCTGCCTCATCACAGCCTTAACCCTGATGAGTTCATACCCCGAACACTGGAAGCAATACAGGATGAATTTTCCTTTGATCGCAGCATTATGTTCGCCATCGACCCCAAGCGCCGCTGCCTGGTTGCGACATACGGGTGGCCTGAATCAACATTAACAGATAAGCTGCAATCCTTCGAAATCGAGATTAGCGAAATTTCCGGCTTGCTGCTAACTTGTCTGCGTGAAAAAGAGCCAGTCATTATCAATGACAAAATAGAGCGCGATAACCCCATAATTAAACGCTTAAAGACTACTGAATTTCTCGCTACGCCTGTGTTGCATCACAATCGTCTGATGGGGGTGTTTTATGCCGATAATTCCCGTTCAAAAAAACCCATGGGCGCGCAATTACTACTCGAAATCATGCCTATTGCATACGAACTGGGAATCGCCATCTCTAATGCCAAAAAATATGAGCAGCAGAAAAAACACGCACAAATCGACCACTTAACGCAGCTTTTCAATAAGCGGATGATCAACACTTTTCTGACTGAGATTTTCCAGAATAAATCCAAATTGGCAAATATCGCGATTGGTTTTATCGATATAGATAAATTCAAGCAACTTAACGATACCTGCGGTCATCAAGCCGGAGATAATGCCTTAAAAATTGTTGCTGATATCTTGCGCAGCCTGACCCGGCCTGGAGATTGCATCGGCCGGTATGGAGGAGAAGAGTTTTTATTTGTCCTTAGGAACACTGATGAAAAAGGCGCTTACGGTTACGCCGAACGTATAAGATCGCAAATTGAACGCCGCGGCAAGATGATGAGCAAGCGATTTCACGGCCATCAGTTAACCGTTAGCATTGGCGTATCCATGTACAATCCCCACTACAACGATTATAGCGACATGCTCGAAGCGGCCGATCAAGCCATGTATCGTGCTAAAAACGAAGGCAGGAACAAGATTGTCATGGGAACTGACGTTATCAGGCAAGAAAACAGCCCCAATGCCGTTCGTTTAATGCCTACCGTTTCAGATTGATGACGATTCCGGCGCCGTCCACCGATTTTTGCTTATCCACTTCCGGTTCTTGCGACATCAACATTTGACCGTCAAAATATAAAGGCCGCTGCTTTTTTTGCTTTTCAGAAGAAAATACATTTAATGATTCTTTCTGAACGGCCTTATTCTGCTCAATCGTCAACCCAGCATTTACAGAATCATCGAATGACAGAGAAAGATCCAGCGGCTTTTGAAGTTCGATATTTTCAGTCTCTTTTTCGGCGCTCGGCACTAAAACTTCGTTCTGATTATGCCCGGCTTTCTTTGTTTTCAACTTGCTTTTGGACGGAACTTTTTTTACTTCCTTTGATACAGTCTTTTTTGCTGCCGGAGAAAGAACATTATGAACACCGGACTTTTCAAAACCCGTTAGCAAAATAAATGAAGCCGTCACAAAGCCCAATACAAACAAGCGGTAATTTCTCATCATTTTGCTCCTTAGCATATAGAAATAATAATCTATAGATACCTATTTTATATTAAGCCGGAATTGGGCGGCTACAACAGAAACACTATTTAATCAGTGGGAAACTGTCTCCCCAGCCGGCGCTCAGTTTCCAGCACCAGTTGCGTCGTCTGTAATACGGTATCCGGATTCAAACTCATCGAATCGATGCCGACTTCCACCAGAAATTCCGCCATCTCGGGATAATCTGACGGCGCCTGGCCGCACAGCCCGGAATGCTTGCCGTTACGCCGCGCACCATCAACAGCCAAGCGAATCATCTCTTTAACGCCGGGATCGCGCTCGTCAAAATCTTCTGCAACAATCGCCGAATCGCGGTCCACACCCAAGGTAAGCTGAGTCAAGTCATTGGAGCCGATAGAAAATCCGTCGAAGTGCTCGGAAAAAGCATCGATTTGAATAACGTTATTGGGAATCTCGCACATGACGTAAATTTCCAGTCCTTGCTCGCCGCGTTTCAAACCAAACCGCGCCATGTAGTCCAGCACGCGCCTGGCTTCCTCTACGCGGCGGCAAAAAGGGATCATCAACACCACATTGGTTAAGCCCATTTCATCCCGCACCCGTTTCATGGCTTTGCATTCCAGCGCAAAACCTTCCGCGTAAGCCGGGTGGATGTAGCGCGAAGCGCCGCGGAAACCGATCATCGGGTTGGCTTCGTCAAATTCAAACCATTTCCCGCCCAGCAAGGTGGCGTATTCATTGGTTTTAAAATCCGACATCCGTACGACGACGGGTTTGGGATAAAACGCAGCGCCAATGGTGGCTACGCCTTCCGATAGTTTCTGGATGAAGTAATCTTCGCCGCTGGCGTAATTGCGCGTTAACTGGCTTAGCTGTTCCCGTTCGCCGGCATCTTGCACGCGCTCCGGGTATATCAACGCCATCGGATGCGCCTTGATGTATTCGGTAATGATAAATTCCATCCTGGCCAAACCCACGCCGTCATTGGGCAGGAAGCTGGTTTTAAAAGCCAGTTCCGGATTGCCGATGTTGAGCATGATTTTGGTTTTCGGACGCTGCATATTCGATAAATCGGTGCTTTTAATATCGAACTCGAGCATGCCTGCATACACTTTTCCGGCATCGCCTTCGGCGCATGACACGGTCACGGGACTGTTATGCTTAATCAGCGCAGTGGCATTATCACAGCCCACTACGGCCGGAACGCCCAGTTCGCGGGAGATAATTGCGGCATGACAAGTGCGTCCGCCACGGTTAGTGACTATCGCCGAAGCTATTTTCATGACCGGTTCCCAATCTGGCGTCGTCATATCGGCCACCAGCACATCACCGGGATTAAAATTGCTCAACTGCCCGACGTTATCGATAATCCGCGCATTGCCGGCGGCAATCTTACTGCCCACCGCATGTCCAATGACGATCGGTTCGGCTTTTTGTTTGAGGCTGTATTGCTCATAAACCATGCCGCGCAATTGGGAAACTACGGTTTCCGGGCGCGCCTGAACGATATACAACGTGCCGTCAAGACCGTCTTTCGCCCATTCGATATCCATCGGCCTGGCTTGCCCTGCCCTGGCGCTGTAATGTTTTTCAATTTTAATGGCATAGTCGGCAAGGGTCAGGACATCCGCATCGCTAATGCAAAAGCGGTTACGTTCTTCTTCAGAAGTCACAATATTACGGGTCGGTTCACGGGTGCGTCCTTCGCTGTAAACCATTTTTATTTTCTTCGCGCCCAAGGTGCGCCTTAACACCGCCCGATACCCTTGCTCAAAAGTGGGTTTATGCACATAAAACTCGTCCGGGTCTACCGCACCTTGCACGACATTTTCGCCCAGCCCGTACGCGCCGGTAATAAACACCACATCTTTAAATCCCGATTCGGTATCCAGCGAAAACATCACGCCGCTGGCTTCCAGATCCGAGCGCACCATTTTCATAACACCGATTGATAAAGCCAGCTTGAAATGATCGAAGCCTTGATCAATGCGGTAATGTATCGCGCGATCGGTAAACAGGCTGGCGAAACAGCGTTTGCAGGAATCCAGCAAGGCCTGGTCGCCGCGTATGTTCAGGTAGGTGTCTTGTTGTCCGGCAAAACTGGCGGTCGGTAAATCTTCGGCAGTGGCGGAACTGCGTACCGCAACGCTTAAATCATCGCCGTACTGTTTTTTCAGTTGCGCGAAAGCCTCGATAATTTGCTGTTCAAGGTCTTTAGGAAAAGGTGCGGCATAGATTATTTCCCGCGCTTTAAGCGCTCGCCTGGCAAGATCGCCAACATCATCCGGATTCAAGTCGTCCAAGGCCTGATGGAGCTTCTCCCAGGCATTCACCTGATCCAATACATAGCGGTAGGCTTCGGCGGTTACCGCAAAACCGTTAGGAATCTGGATGCCTTGCGGTGTTAATTCCCGGTACATTTCACCTAATGAAGCATTCTTGCCGCCTACGAGAGGCACGTCGTCAATCGTTAATTCATTAAACCATCGAATATAATTTGCTTGCTTGGGCATCATAGTTCCTTAATCGAATTACTCACTTATTCAGGGTCTGGGCGACTGGCAAAATGGTGGTTTTCATCGATTAGTTCAACCGCTTAAAACAAGCCATACCCAATCATTTTGCATTGCCGACAGTAGCATATCAATATGCGCACTAACTCATCTTTCTTTGCTTGAGTCTAGCTTTGAATGCCCTTAAATTCCAGTGTCCAGTGTGCTTTTATATATTTTCAGGACTAAGAGCGTCATTGAACCACACCTGTAGCAAACGCCACCCCACGCGACCTATTTCGATAAAAAACCTTATAAATCATATGTGACAATATGTCACATTATCATTCTTTCTGCGCATTGCTAGCATATCGCCGTGCGCTCTGACTTACCTTCACTTTCGGTAAGGGGAGTTTAATTCTCTATTAGGCTCCCTTTTTTTAGCCCAATAGGTAGGGTAGATAAAAATAGAAAACGATTAATTAAAAGTTGCTCTGGCGGGGTAATAAACAGCTTTGCCATAGCTCTTTAGTGAAAAACACCACAAGAGCATGGCTCTAAAATTCGGCGGTTATTACTTTATTAAAAATAATACTTTCGAACTTTAGGTTAAGACGGGGGAGATCCCCTGGTTTTGGTTGAGTTACTTTATCAACCTATCGAAGTATCCGTTTTATTAATCCATTAAATAAAAACGCTATACATAACATTCAGAAGTGTTTTTTGGTGAGATAAAGCTCTTCAACCTGTTTTCTCGCCCACTCCGTTTTCCTTAAAAACTTTAAACTCGACTTGATGCTCGGGTCATTATTAAAACACCGGATGTTGACCATCCGGCCCAGTTCGGGCCAGCCATAATCTGCCACCAGCTCTTCAAGCATCCTTTCCAAGGTAACGCCGTGCAGAGGGTTTCGCGGTTGTTTCTCACTCATGAGCTACTCTAAATTAATCTTCATGTTCATAACGACGACGAATTGCTTCATCCCGGGCATCGTTGATTTCCCGCATAACGCTGCGAACGTCCGCCTGTTTGGTACTACCCTGAAACCGGCCGGTCAATACGGCTTGCGGAGTCAATTCACCGGTTTCATAGAGCTTCCAAATCTCTTTGCCATACTGGGTAGTCAGCAGCTCAGGAGCAAAGCGGCCAAAGTAGTCAGCCAGATTATCGACATCGCGCTCCAGCATTCTGGCGGCATTATTGTTCGCCGCCGCGTCAACTGCCTGAGGCAAGTCAATGATGACCGGGCCGTTGGCGTCAATCAGTATGTTGTATTCGGAAAGGTCGCCATGCACAATCCCGGCGCAGAGCATTCTGACCACTTCCTTAATCAGCAATCCGTGATATTCAAGGGCTTGCTCCCGGCTCAGTTCAAGATCATTCAACCTGGGCGCGGCGCTGCCATGTTCATCAGTCACCAGCTCCATCAACAACACCCCTTCGACAAAATTGTAGGGCTGCGGAACGCGCACACCGGCGGCGGCAAGACGGTATAACGCGTCTACTTCAGCATTTTGCCACACCTCTTCCTGCTGCTGCCGGCCAAACCGGCTGTTTTTTTCCATAGCACGCGCTTGACGGCTATTTCTCACCTTGCGTCCTTCCTGATACTGGGCTTGCTTATGAAAGCCGCGTTTGTTGACGTCTTTGTAGACTTTCGCGCAACGTACTTCGCCTTCGGAAAGCACCACATAAACCGCAGCCTCTTTACCACTTTTTAACGGACGAATAACTTCGTCGACGAGACCGTCCCGTACCAGCGGTTCAATACTTTTAGGAGTTTTCATAGCCGTCCTTATACGCTATCTTGATAAAAGTTAAAAAATAGTTGCGGCCTTTTGCTTCGACATAGACCGACCCGGTAATTCTCTTGTTCATATTTTAGTTTATTTTATGAGGTGCATGTCGGTAGGACCGGCGATTTGCTCTTAGCGCAGCTTTACGGGCAATTTTCACATTCAGCCCCGCAACCAAGCCAACACACCCTTACCTGCAACATAGCCGCCGGCAAAGCACGCGGTTAACAGATAGCCGCCGGTCGGCGCTTCCCAGTCCAGCATTTCACCGGCGCAGAATACGCCCGGCATGGCACGGCTCATTAAATGCTCGTCCAGCGCCTCAAAAATGACGCCTCCCGCACAACTGATTGCCTCATCAATCGGCCTTGCAGCCACCAACCTAACCGGCAGCGCCTTGATAGCCGCGCAAAGACGAATCGGATCATCAAAATCGTCTTTCAACAAAACTTCCCTCAGCAAACCGGCCTTTAAGCCATCGATGCCGATCCGTTTTCGAAGATGGCTTGCCATGGAGTGCTTGCCGCGCGGCTGCGAAATCCTGTCGACCAGAAACTTTTTATCCTTGCCCGGTGCAAGATCAAGATAAATCGTTGCGGTCCCTGTTGCCGCAATTTGCTCACGCAACAATGCGGACATTTTATAAATCAAGCTGCCCTCAACCCCATCCGCAGTGACGATCAACTCGCCCAGCTGGCGAAATTCAACCCCATCCGAATTGCTGAAAGACGCCCGCACCGACTTTAACGGCTGCCCGGCAAAACGATTGCGAAAAAACTCACTCCAGCCTACCTCAAACCCGCAGTTTGAAGGCTGTAGCGGCTCGACCGAAACGCCTTGCTGAACCAGCATCGGCACCCATGCGCCTGTCGAGCCAAGCCGCGCCCAGCTACCGCCGCCCAAAGCCAGCACCACCGCATCGGCTTTAACTGTCGACTCACCCGCCGGCGTTAAAAAGCGCAGCGTGGCATTCTCGCCATCAACCCAGCCCAGCCATTGATGGCGCATAAAAAAACTGACACCGTTTACGCGCAATCGATGCAGCCATGCACGTAGCAACGGCGCGGCCTTCATATCGACAGGAAATACTTTTCCTGAGGAACCGATGAAAGTCTCAACGCCTAAATCCTGCAACCATGCGCGTAAAGCCTCGGGCCCAAATGCATCCAACATCGGCTTGATGTAGGCTTGGCGAGAACCATAGCGAGATAAAAACCTATCATAGGGCTCAGAGTGGGTAATATTCATCCCCCCTTTTCCGGCCATCAGGAATTTTCGTCCTACCGAAGGCATGGCATCGTAAAGGTCAACCTTCACGCCCGCCTGACTTAAAACTTCAGCTGCCATTAGTCCGGCCGGGCCGCCGCCGATAATCGCAACAGTTTTACGCTTGTCTTGGTTGCCTTGCGCTTGCGGCACTTCTGCCTCGCATGCGGGCTCTGTTAAGCTTATCAATGTATTACTGATCGTTTTGCTCTCTACAATTATGTTGATTCATATCTGGAAATTTCCGTCATTTGCAGAGTCTCTACGCCACAAAAACAGCTATTATACAATACCGTTTTGTCCTTGAATCCATAAAATCCAACCCGCTATCGACTCAGATGAACCCTGCCAACCCCAACATTTTTGAAAACATACCCCATCAGTTACCGGAAGAGCTTATCGAGTGCATTTTCAAACAGGATAATATACAAATTGAGCGCATTATATCGCAGGGACATATGACTCCGGCAGGGCAATGGTACGATCAGGATTGGGATGAATGGATACTACTGCTTCAGGGAGAGGCGATTCTCCGTTACGAACAAGGCAATCGCAACTTTCACTTAACTGCCGGTGATTATCTGCTGATTCCTGCCCACACCAAACACCGGGTTGAATGGACTCCGCCCGATCTTCACACTGTCTGGCTGGCTGCCCATCTGCACGTTTGATTTTTTGCCACAAACAGCCGCCGCTAATATCTTGCGGCGTTTCAATCTCAAAGCCTCTCGTGTTCGCTTAAATAAGCCCCAGCCAAGCTGTTTGGGATTCTAAGCTTTATTTTTCTGCATCGCTGAAACCAATTCAGTGGCTTATATCACCGCTCATTTTAAGCCTCTGGAAATAAGCGGTTACACGGATTCATTTATGCACCTGAAAGGAATAAATTGGCTCATTGTAATAAATCCGTCAAAAAGCCAAGTTATATTCCTGAGCTATGAGAAAAGACAAGATCAAAAAACATAAGCTTCTACTTCGGCATCTTACTCTTGATGATTACGATAATATTGCGGTGTTAATGGAGCATGTCTACGATAATTTGGGCGGCGCCTGGACGAAAGACCAGTACACGTCCCAAATCGCCCGCTTTCCCGAAGGGCAGATTGTCATTGAAGATAATGGCCAGTTAGTGGCCGCCGCATTAAGCATGATCGTTGACTATGCCCGCTTTGGCGATGTCCATACTTACGCGCAAATTACCAGCAACGGTTATCTGACTCATCACAATCCGCATGGCGACACCCTGTACGGCGTCGATATTTTTGTTCACCCGAAGTATCGAGGGCTGCGCTTAGGCCGAAGGTTGTACGATGCGCGCAAGGAATTATGCCGGAACCTGAACCTGCGCCGCTTTATTGCGGGCGGACGGATTCCCGGCTATGCCAAATACGCAGACACATTAACGCCGGTACGTTATATCGAAGAGGTCAAAAACCGGGAAATTCATGATCCGGTACTTTCATTCCAACTGTTTAACGGCTTCCATGTCCGCAAGGTATTGACCGGTTATCTTCCTGTAGACGCCGACTCCAAAGGCTATGCGACGCTGCTTGAATGGGTCAATCTTGATTACGTAGAAAACACACCCTCCATCGGCGACTCCAAAAGCATCATCCGTTTAGGCGTTGTGCAATGGCAGATGCGAACGTTGACCAGCGTTGAAGAATTACTCAAGCATGCCGAATTTTTTATTGACGCGGTCGCCGGTTACCATGCCGACTTTGTACTCTTTCCCGAATATATGAGCGCTCCGCTGATGGGTTTGTTCAATCACAAAAGCCCTCCCGATGCCATTCGCGCCTTAGCGGGATTTACCAGTGAAATTCGCAATGGCTTATTGGAAAAAGCCATGTCTTACAATATCAATATTATTGCCGGCTCCATGCCCGAGTACAGTGCACATGAACTTTATAATGTATCGTGGCTGCTCAGGCGCGACGGCACTTTCGAGGCCCAATACAAGATCCATGTCACGACTGATGAAGTCGCTTGCTGGGGCGTTAAAGGCGGCGACGCATTAAAAGTGTTCGACACCGATTGCGGAAAAGTAGCGGTATTGATCTGTTACGATTCAGAGTTTCCCGAACTGGCCCGCTTAGCCACTATTCAGGGTGCGCAAATCATTTTCGTACCGTTCTGGACCGACACCAAAAATGCCTACCAACGCGTACGCTATTGCTCTCATGCACGGGCAATCGAAAATGAATGTTTCGTCGCAATTACCGGCAGTGTCGGCAATCTACCGTATGCTGAAAACATGGACATCCAATACGCGCAAGCGGCGATTTTCAGTCCGAGTGATTTTTCATTTCCACACGATGCGATCTTAGCTGAAGCCACTCCCAACACCGAAATGACCTTAATTGCCGACGTTAACCTGGATTTATTAAAGCAGGTCCGTACTCGCGGGGCCGCTCGTAATCTGGCAAACAGACGTCCGGATTTGTATCGTTTAGAGTGGTTTTAAGATCGTACAAGTTTAGCGCCGTCTGATTAACCAACAAAACCGCCAATAGTTTGTCATCAAAACTTAACCGTCCTGTCATTTGATGTTCATGAACTCGACACGCAACTGACATCTTTGTTTATTAAGGTATCCGCATCTTTATTTAACCCTGTGGATACTCATGAAAAAAATAGCTCCCGTAATACCGGCCAAGCCAGCCAAACGATTGGAATGTTTTGTTATCTCCAGGGATGGAGTGTATGCCGAAAACCTGTCTGGAACAGGTTCGGCGATCTCCAGGGATGGAGTGTATGCCGAAAACCTGTCTGGAATAGGTCCGGCGATCTCCAGGGATGGAGTGTATGCCGCAAGCCAGTCTGGAATAGGTTCGGCAATCTCCAGGGATGGAGTGTATGCCGCAAGCCAGTCGGGAACTGGCTCGGAGACGGATTCAGAAAAGTTAATTAAAGAAGCCCAGGCCTTGCGTTTCCGTGTGTTTGCCAAGGAAATGGGCGCCAAGCTCAAAACCGAATCGGAAGGCCTGGACTACGATGAAGTTGACAGCTATTGCGACCACTTGATTGTGTACGACAACGTCAATAAAAAAATAGTCGGCTACACGCGTCTGCTTAATCAAGATCAAGCGGAACGTCTTGGCCGGTTTTATTCTCAAAGCGAATTCCATTTGGACCAAGTATTAACATTGCCCGGCCGCTTTCTGGAAATAGGCCGAACTTGCGTTGATCCTGATTATCGCGGCAGCGCTGTTTTAACAACGCTTTGGTCTGCGTTAGTTCAGTACGCGCTTGAAGGACAGTTTAATTATTTAATCGGCTGCGCCAGCATTACTCCAGGCCCCAACGGCTTCGCCATTAATGAGGTTTACCGGAATATCGACATCAAAAACATTGCGCCCTCTTATCTCCACGTCAGCCCGAGCATCAAAGTGCCCCACGAATTAAGATGCGAGCGGGACGAATCCGGCATACCACCGTTGCTGAAAGCTTATTTCCGTTTCGGCGCCGTGGTCTGCGGCGAACCTTGCTGGGATGAAGACTTTAATTGCATGGATCTATTCATGTTACTGCCGCTCGACCAACTGCAAGCCCGCTACAGCAAACACTACATGAGGAATTATATCTCCAGGGATGGAGTGTATGCCGAAAACCTGTCTGGAACAGGTTCGGCGATCGCCAGGGATGGAGTGTATGCCGAAAACCTGTCTGGAACAGGTTCGGCGATCGCCAGGGATGGTGTGTATGCCGCAGGCCAGTCTGGAACTGGCCCGGCGATCTCCAGGGATGGTGTGTATGCCGCAGGCCAGTCTGGAACTGGCGCGGCGATCTCCAGGGATGGTGTGTATGCCAAAAGCCAGTCTGGAACAGGCGCGGTAACCAGCCGGGATGATGCGCATGCCGCAAGCATGCCGGAAGCAATGCACGGCGCAGGCTGGTGATGAAATCGAAAATACGGCTGTACTATAAACTTTTTCAGATCGTCATCCTGTTTATCAACGGGCTAATTATCGCTGCGGGTATTTTTCCCGTACTTGATTTTTTATATTCGGCTCGCGAAGCCAAAACCAGGCGAGATGCTCTCAAGACCCGCTGGCTGCAATGGTTCAGCGCCATTGTTAACCTGCATATCACCAAGGAAGGCGAGCTACCGAAAAAACGCGCCATTCTGGTCGGCAATCACATCTCCTGGCTGGACATCATCGTTATCGGCCAATATTTACCCGCTTATTTTGTCGCCAAGAGCGATATCTCAAGCTGGCCGGTCATCGGCTATCTAGCCAGACAGGGCGGCACCATTTTTATCCGTCGCGGCAATAAACAGCATATCAAGGAGACTGCCGAAAAAATGGTCTGGTCTCTAAAGCAGAATAGCAGCATCATCGCCTTCCCTGAAGGAACCACAACCAAGGGCGATGAGGTCCTGCATTTTCATTCATCCCTGTTTCAGCCTGCATTGCTGACCCGATCGCTTATTCAACCTGTAGCTATTCAATACCAAGGCGCAGCTCAAGAACTCGCGCCTTTTGTCGGCGACGATGCCTTTGTGCCGCATTTAATCAGGATGCTGGCCTTGGACAAGATCGAGGTGCGGCTTAACTTTCTTCCTGTGATTAACAGCGCAGGAAAAAACCGCCATTCCGTCAGCCTTGAAGCAAGAGACATGATAGAAAGGAAAATTTCCAAATGTTCACCGGCAGATGCTTCGAACCCGCAGTATTTTGAAATTATCCCGCGGGGAATCGTATAGCCCAAAAGCACAATCGTAGCGGCATGCCCTGTATCCTGCCGAGTCTGTTATAGGCTTGCAACAGTATTAACGTTAACCACAAGGTGCGACATGAAAATTCTAAGTCTAATGAAAATTGCCGATATTTTTACTGTTGGCAATCTGTGCTGCGGCATCGTTTCGATTTTGCTGGCGATTGACGGCCTTTTTGATTTGAGCGCGTTGCTGTTGTTTTTGGCCGTGGTGTTTGATGTGCTTGACGGAAAAATAGCGGGGCTGCTGCATCAAAAGAATCTTTTCGGCAAACAAATCGATTCCATGTCCGACCTGGTCTCTTTTGGCGTTGCTCCTGCCTTGTTGTTTTATTCATTAAGCTCTCCCGGTGTTTTAGGCATCGCCGTCGCGTTGTTTTTTGTCGCCTGCGGCATGCTTCGGCTGGCCCGTTACAATATTTCCGAAGGAGCCGGTTTTGAAGGCGTGCCTATTACCGTGAACGGCGTGCTATTTCCGGCGCTTTTTCTGCTCTTTGGCAGCTTCCCGCAAAGCCTGAATTATTGGCCGATAGTTTTTTTAATTCAGGGCTTGCTGATGATTTCAACTTTTAAAGTATCGCGGATATTCTGATGCATTCCTGAACCCCCTACACCGAATAAAACCAGTATAAAAAATTGCTATCGCAGCCTGTTTTCCGGGTATAAGGATGCAGTGATTTTCATGGACAAAAACGGCTGATTATTTTTTATGACCCCTATTAAATTCCCTGAACTCGAACAACTTGAACACATTATTGAGCAATTAGGAGACCGGGCACAAACTGAGGTGGTTGAACGAATTCAATACCAAAACCATGAGTTCCCCATTCATTGCATTACGCTGGGCTCAACTCGGCCCGATGTCCCTGTACTGGCTTTTTTCGGCGGCGTGCATGGCTTGGAGAAGATAGGCTCTGAAGTGATCCTGTCCTATATGGAAACCATCAGCCAGTTGCTGGACTGGGATCAGGAATTTCTGGCCCGGCTTGAAAAATCCCGGCTGGTTTTTGTGCCCATCGTTAATCCGGTCGGCGTTTATCTGGGCACGCGCTGCAATGGCAACGGCGTCGATTTAATGCGCAACTCCCCCGTCGAAGGCGTGGGCGCAACCCGTATTTTCAGCGGTCACCGCATCACGCCCCGCCTGCCCTGGTATCGCGGCGATGCAGCCAACATGGAAAAAGAAGCGCAGGCTTTGTGCCGCGTTGTCGACCAACACCTGTTCAATTCGTCTTTATCCATCGCGCTGGATTTGCACTCCGGATTCGGCATTCAGGACCGGTTATGGTTTCCGTATGCTTCACGTCTCACCCCGTTTGCTTTTATTGCCGAAACACTGGCATTAAAAGAGCTGTTTGATCGTTGCTATAAGCATCATATCTACAGGATCGAACCGACCTGCCTGGAATATGTCATTAACGGCGACCTGTGGGATTATCTGTTCGATGATTTTGTGCGGCGGTTTGAAGCCGAACGCGTCTTTCTGCCGCTGACGCTGGAAATGGGTTCATGGCTTTGGCTACGCAAGAGCCCGATGCATCTATTCTCCCGGCACGGCTTGTTTCATCCGTTGCTGCCGCACCGCCAGCAACGGATTTTCCGGCGACATTTCATGCTGTTCGATTTTCTGCACCGGAGTCTTTTGTATCCCCAGCAATGGACGCAACTTAAGCCAAAGCAAAAGGCGGCCTATGAAAAAAAAGCCTTGGGTCTTTGGTATGAATAAAGCGCTGGGCCAGCACTGGATTCTGCTTAGAGGCCTAGCGCGTGAGTCGAGGCATTGGGGCGATTTTGTCCCGCTTTTGCAGTCGGCATTTCCGGAGGCTAGGATAACGCTGCTGGATTTGCCCGGCACCGGTTGCTTTTATCAGCAGACCAGCCCAAGTTCGATCAAGGCGATTACCGACAGCATACGCCGTCATGCCCTGGATAACGGGCTTTTACAACAACCGGTAACGATTCTGGCACTTTCATTAGGCGCGATGGTCGCTTGGGAATGGATGCGCCGCTATCCCGAAGATATTTGCGGCGCAGTCCTGATGAATACCAGCTTTGCCGATGTCAGTCCTTTTTATCAACGGCTGCGCTGGCAAAGTTATAGGAGCTTTATTGCCTTGGCGATGACGCGCAACCTGCATAAACGGGAATCGGGGATTTTGCAGCTGACCAGCAACCGCCGCACTCAGCGTAAGCAAATAACCAATGCTTGGGAAAAGATACAAACCGAACGCCCAATCAACCTTAAAAACAGCGTCCGCCAGATAATAGCGGCTGCAAGCTATCGGCCCGGCGACATAAAACCCAGGCAGCCGGTTTTATTATTAAACGGATTGGGCGACCGCCTGGTAGCGCCAGCCTGCTCGGAATCGATACACAAAAAATGGCAATTGGAACTTCGCCGCCATCTCTGGGCGGGTCACGACCTGACCTTGGATGACGGCGCCTGGGTGGTGTCGCAGCTGAAAGATTGGCTGGATCAAAAGTCTTTTATTCACCACGAACGACTACATGGATGCAGGAGGTAGGCAGAAAACCGCTCCTGCGTTTTCTGCATTCGCCACATCCCTGTGGTTTAGCAATGCAGGAGCAATTGCCGAGACACGAAGAAATAAGCTTCGTGATCTTCGTGTCGCCTAGAGGCGCCTACTTTTGGCTTCGTCGTGATAGTCTTTTAAATTCATGTAATTGTCATCAAACAGTTAACTTCCTGTAATAATCCAAGCGTATTTTAGCCTTCATCGTAACTTGTTGGAGGCGGGTACCATGGCATTGAAATATCGTTCAATCTGGATTTCAGACACTCATCTTGGCACTAAAGGCTGCAAGGCCGAACAGCTCAGGGATTTTCTCGACAGCGTCGAATGCGACTATTTATACCTGGTCGGCGATATTATCGATTTATGGAAATTCAGGTCCGGCTTTTATTGGCCGGCCTTGCACAGCGACATCGTGCAGCGGGTCATCGACAAGGCTAAAAAAGGCACCCGCGTCATTTATATACCCGGCAATCATGACGCACAATTTCGAAAACATGCCGACATGCATTTTAACGGCATCGATATACAACTGAATGCCGTCCATACCACCCAGGACGGCCGCAAGTTCCTGGTGCTGCACGGCGACGAATTCGACAGCATCGTCTGTCACAACAAAAACCTGGCTTACATCGGCGGCGAAGCTTATGAAGCCTTGTTGTACGTCAATCGCTGGCTGAATATCCTGCGCTCAAAAATGGGCTACAAATACTGGTCCATCTCTGCGTTTTTAAAACACAAGGTCAAAAACATCATCAGCTTCATGGATAACTATCAGCACATCCTGAGCCTGGAAGCGCAAAAACGGCAGGTGGACGGCGTTATTTGCGGGCATATCCATCATGCCGACATTGCCGACATGGAATTCGGTAAAACCTACTGCAACTGCGGCGACTGGGTGGAAAGCTGCACTGCCTTGGTTGAAGATGAAACAGGACAGCTTTCCATAGTCCGCTGGCTGGAAGAAAGTCACCAATTGTTGGATCGGCAGCTTGAGCCGCAACCGGGCTATGCAGAGGCGGCTTGACCTCATTTGTCACGAAAACTTAAACAAGCGTTCATTTCCTTGTCACAAAAGAGCTTTAGTCTTTGCCCCGTAGGCTAGGGATAAAGAGTAAATGGAAAATCCTAGATTTTCACCTCTGCAAACGGTCTTTATCGGCTTTTGCAGGGCTTCTTCCAAGAGGATAAAGAAATGAAACTGCTCTATTCCATCCATAAATACGACGTAAGCCTGTTCACCTGGCTGATCAATGCCCGGATGCACGCCACTTTGACCAAATCGGCTCGCCATATCTCAAAAACCGGCGATGGCCCGTTATATGGGTTTATCGGAAGCTTGTTATATTGGAGTGAAGGCTTAAGCCCATTCCTGCAAGCGATCCTGCTGGCCTTTGCCATCGAAAGGCCGGTCTATTTTGTACTGAAAAACAGCCTGAGGCGTAACCGGCCGCAAGCGGCTCTGCAAAACTTCCGCAGCATCATTACCCCTTCGGATCAATTCAGTTTTCCATCCGGCCACACCTCCGCCGCTTTCATGATGGCGACGTTGCTTGGCTTTTATTGCACGCCTTTAATGATCCCACTTTATTGCTGGGCGGCATTGGTCGGTTTCTCGCGCGTGGTATTGGGCGTGCATTTTCCGACCGATACCTTGGTTGGCGCTAGTTTAGGGATCGGTACAGCACTCTTTAGTTTGGGACAATTCATCATATGAGAATTTTTTACGGGGTACAGGGCACCGGAAACGGCCACATCACGCGCGCACGGCTAATGGCAAAAGAGCTTTACGCCGCAGGAATTGACGTGACCTTTCAATTTTCCGGCCGCTCTGCGGATAAGTATTTCGATATGGAAGTCTTTAACGGCTATCAAGCGCGTGCAGGCCTGACCTTTCATACCGAGAAGGGACAAGTCAGTTACTTAAAAACAGCGCTTGATGCCAAGCCCATTACCTTCATCAAAGATATAAAATCCTTGGATTTGAGCGGCTATGACCTCGTGATCAGCGATTTTGAGCCGGTCACCGCCTGGGCGGCGAAAAGCCGAAAAAAGCCGGTTTTGGGCATCGGACATCAATATGCCTTTAATCATAAAATCCCCAGAGAGGGATCGGACCCTATCGCCGACCGGGTCATAAAATATTTTGCCCCTGTCGATAATGGGGTCGGTTTGCACTGGCACCATTTCGGCCAGCCTATTTTGCCGCCGATTATCGATACGCCGGAAACGCCCAAAACTATCATCAAAAACAAGATCATTGTGTATCTGCCTTTTGAAGACCCGCATGAAGTGGTCCGGCTTTTGTCACAGTTTGAAAATTTCCGGTTTCATATTTATGCACCGGAACCGGTTCCATCCGAATTCGAGCATATCGTCTGCAATTCGTTGTCGCGTGACGGTTTTCTGAAAGATTTATACGACTGTGCGGGCATTATCAGCAATGCCGGGTTCGAACTGGCCAGCGAAGCGCTGCAACTGGGCAAAAAAATCCTGGCTAAACCGTTGTATGCGCAAATGGAGCAAATCTCCAATGCCGCTGCATTACAGCAGTTAGGTTACGGGCATGTTATGCAGAATATGGATACAGCCGTTATCGATCATTGGCTGCATGACGACCATGCCATCCATATCACCTACCCCAATATCGCTAAAGTGCTGGTGCAATGGATACAGGACGGGATGCCGAAAATGGACACGGATTTTATAGAATCCGTCTGGAATACCGTGGAAGTGTTACGCGTTAAGCAGTAGCTCAATCTTTATAACCGGCTATAAAGGTTGCCATACGCGCAAACCGGACTAAGCCCTTTGTCTTTTGTCCGGCAAAACACTAGCACTTCAAATATGGCGCGATAATTTTTTCATCCAGCACCACAATCGCTTCTTCGCAGCTGATTATATTCTCCTTGTTGTTAAGAATATAATCGGCCAGCCGCTCAATCGCCTTCCAGTGAGCAGGCGAGCTTATAAATTGAAAGGCCTTATTAAACAGCTCCGTCATTTTTTCTTCGTGCCGGTTTCCGGCCGCGATAAAACTGTCCAGATATTCATAAACCTTTTCAAGATCGGATGTACCGCCATAATGGCGCAAAGCATCAATGTTAACCAGCCGGGCACTGAACTGTTCGTTATCGCGTAAAGCGACGTACTTTGCTTCCGCCAGAGGCCCGATCATCAGATTGATCATATCCGCTTCAAAAGCGGTCCGATACGCGTCTTGATCAGCATCTGAGAAATAATGGGCGCTTTCAATTAACGCAACCGGCAGGCTATGAATCAGACGGCCACCCTCCACGGCGGCGGCAAAATGGTCACAAGCCAAGCGGGTGCCCTGAGTGTTGCCTTGCTGTTGATCGACTGCCTTAATAGTGATGTGAAAGTAAACCGGCGGCAATTGTTTCTGTTTATTGTAAAGATAAATGGCGGTAGCGTGACCCGCCTCGTGGTAGGCGATTTGCCTGAGCAAATCTTGATCATCAATGGTGCAGGATACATCAGTTTGGTAATTCCGTTTCATGATTCCACCTGTAAGTTAAAAAAATGCGGCCAGAGCTGCCGGCCGCACAAAGAGGAAGGATAACTAAACTCTAATTCCCTTTATCCAAGGGAATGATCTCAAGAGTTGCAATTAGTCTAATAAATGAAATCTGCCTTGAAAATGCGTCTTATTGTCGCGCGACAATAAGACGCAGAAAATGGCACGGTATGTGCTGCATGTTTTGGTTTGCACGATGAAAAACACTCCAAAACCGCATGAAAACCGGACTTAAACAAATCATTAAACGGCTTATCGTGGCATTTCACACAGAAAAACAGGGCATATGCCACATCATCCCGTTTGGCCGAACAAATGACTTTTAAACAAGCACAGGATCCAATATGACTAAATCAGAACTTATTGATATTTTGGTTAAAAAGCGTCCGCATTTGCAGCGGAAAGATGTGGAATTGGCGGTTGCCTGTATAATCGAGCAGATGAGCAAGGCACTGATGGCTAACGATAGAATAGAAATCAGGGGCTTTGGCAGTTTCTCCCTGCATTATCACCCGCCTTTTACCGGTCGAGACCCCAGAACCGGAGCTGAATTAAACTTGCCGCCCCGATATTCGCCCTATTTCAAACCGGGCAGAGAATTACGCCAGAGAGTCGATCTGTTAAGAACGGTTTATCGGATTAAGCAAAAAGTCTAGCTTTAAATCAAAGCGGCTTGAACGGATGACTACAGTCTCCGTATGAGGTTTGAAGAAGATTGCAACGTAAAACGGCGGCCGGAAAAGTTCCCGGCCGCCGTTAATCATTACAGTGTTTAATTATTGACCGATAGATTGGCGCATATGGACCATGGCTTCTTCGGTATGCTTGGTACCGACATCCGCATGGCCTTTTTTAGCATGATCGATCGCTTCTTTTAAATGCTTCACAGCCTCAGTCATGTGCACATGCGCTTCGGCATGTTCTTTTTCCGCCGCTTCAGCATGTTTTAAACCTTCTTCCGCATGCTTAAGCAGTTGGTCGGCATGACCGTCTTGCCCATGAGCCGTAGCCATAGCCGAATGCTCCAGCGCTTGCGCTGTATGATGCTCGGTAGCATTTGCCTGGGAACTTAAACCAAGAGCCAGGGCGCCCATTAATACAACAATAAATTTTAATTTCATGAGAATATCCTTAAGTAGTTAATTAATATGGCAGATCACCGTAATAGCTATCGTCATCGGGGACGTTTTAGCATTACGGCTGAGGTTAGTGTAACTCATTCCGGATGTTATGTAAGTTACGGCATGTTTACGCTCCTCTCAAAATTGTTTACAACAATTTTGCCGCCCGACATGACCAGATCGGGATATTCCAGCGTTTTAAGGTTCTGCGCAGGATCGCCTTTCACCGCAATCATATCGGCCGGCGCTCCGGGTTGCAGGGTACCCAACAACGGACTATTCAGATACCGGCCTGATTTCGAGGTCGCGCTACGCAAGACCTCTATAGCTTGCATGCCGGTTACGTGCATCATGGCGATAAGCTCCTGCCCATCGATGCCCCAGGGAATGTCAGGGTGCGCAATTTCAGCGCCGTATAAAAACTCTCCTCCCAATGCCGCCAAGGCGCGGGCATTGTCAATAACGCCGGGACACTTCGACAAGGCATCCAGCGTAGTGACTGTTTTTACGTTTTGCGCCACCGCTTTTTTCAGCAATGCCTTGGGAATGACGCTGCATGGGATATGCGCCCATTCATCGACACCGGCGTCAATAGCAATCCTTGCACCGCTTGCCTCGCCTATATGCGCCGTCACTTTACGCCCCTGTTTATGGGCTTCATCGACTATCGCCCTGACAATATTTATCGGCAATAGCGGCCAAGTCTTCTTTGCATCGGAAGCTTTGCGATGCGGATTGCCGTGTTTTGCACCGACATGATGGTGTTCTGAAGCCCAAGGTGCACCCGCTTCGCCGCCCGGTTCCAAGGCGACCTTAATCACCACCGCGCCGCCGTTTATAAGCTTACCGACAGCCTCCCGCGCTTGTTGTTCCGTGGCTACGGCTATGGCGATATTTTCAGCCCCCAACTGCGGAATCGGATAACCACCGGGCGCGGTAATAATCGGCCCCGAAGTCAATACGCGCAAGCTGCCGTCGCCGCCATAAGGCCGGTGCAATGGCCCGCCTACATCCCGAACCGTAGTGATGCCGTGCTTTAGAACGGTATCGGCGGCAACCTGTTGAAAGGCCAGATGGGCATGCAATTCGATAAAACCCGGCAACAGGGTTGCATCGCCCAAATCAATGACTTTGGCATGAGCGGATTTGAATGCTTCGCGGCGGTCGATTTGAGCGATAACCCCACCAACTACCAATACCGAGACATTGCTTTTAATGTCGTTGCCGTCGAAAACCCGTGCGGCATGGATCAGAATAGGCGTTTGCCCCGTTTCCTGCGCAACGGCCAATGGCGAGCCAATGACTGCTAAGGCTAAAAACAACAGGAACCTGCTCCGGCTAAGGAATATGCACGGAATAACCCGGCATTTTTCTCCCCTCACTCCAACCCTCTCTCGAAGGGAGAGGGGGTAAGTTGTGGACATTATTTCATGCGCGTTCCTAAACATATTCATGATCACGCGTTTCATCATTTTTTCATCCTTTAAAAACTGATTTCCACGCCGCCATAAAAAGACAACGGCGCGCCGGCGTTTAACATCGAGTCGGTTGCCGCCGCCCTGTCCATTACATTATGGCTGGCGACGTATTTGCTATCGAGCAAGTTCCGGCCTTCGAGAAACACCTTGTAATGCTCATTAGACCAGCCGGTACGCATACCCAGCAGGCTGTAAGCATCGATCTTGTAGGTATTGGCAAAATCACCCCAACGCTCGCCCACTACATCAAAAGTAGGCCCTGCAAAAAAGCCGCCGGCATGGCGATACAGAACCTCGCCTTTCAAGAAATAGTCGGGAGCCGCCGGTAAATCATTGTTGCCGTAAACACTATCGTTATCGAACTTGAAATGGTTGGTAGTAAAACTCAGCACAGGCTCGATAGCATGCGTGCCTTTCTGGTCAAGCGCCAGCTTTGCACTGACAACGCCCTCAACGCCCGCATGGATCGTGTTATCGAAATTCTTTGCCAGACTCGTCCCCGGCGTCGGCGAAACGGACAGGATTTCTTTGTTAAGCCATGCGTAATACAGCGACAGATCCCACATCACATGATTCAAGTTACCGAAGTTTTGCTTGCCTCGCGTGCCTATTTCGACCGAAGTGCCTTCCATTGCCTTTAAAGCCGGATCGCCCGCGGTGGTGATGGTGTTATCGGCTAAATTATAGTTAGTCGGCGGCTCGTATAAGCGGCTGACATTGCTGTAAATACTGGCGTTTTTGCTCAGGCTGTACATCAAGCCCAAACCGGGATTAATACCGGCATAGTCGGCATTCGGATGGCTGTTGGTTCCGGTCAACGCGTTGGTGACCGGGTTAATGCCGATATTATCGACTTCGCGATGGGCAAATACGCCTTGCAAAGCGGGCGTCAGCGTCCATTTATCGGTAATGTGCCAGTGATCCTGGGCAAAGATTTCGATAGTCTCGGCATCCTTGGTAATTCGATTGGTCTGGCCGTTGCGCCTGCCGCCGTCGTTGCCATAATTACCGCCCGTTTCCGAGTTGGTGCCGTAATTCACGCCCAGCAATAAGTCATGATTGTCCAGGCGCAGGTTGTAGCGGGCGGACGTGCCCCAGTCTTGCTGATTGGAATCCACCAGCATACTGAAAACCTCCTGCGGCGCCATAGGCCCGGCCCCGTCAAAATCGACCATCACCTTGTCGACTATCGGATGATACAGCTGCTGGTTTTCGAACGAAAAGCCGACTTCGAGCGAGCTTTTATCGTCAATCGTCCAGGTTGTTTTGTTGGCGACGCGCTCGGTCTCGGTATTTAACTGGTAATTGCCGCCGATAGCTTGGGCGCTGGCTTGGTTGGGGTCGGCATCGAATTGCGCCCGAGTCAGCTGCCCCGGCAACTGCTGGTCATTGTTAATGTAGCTGACAAAGGTACGGTTAACGACGGAGTCGGAAACTTGCCAGCCGAAGTTGCTGTAAAGACCGAAGCGATCCTGCTTGTTGTGGGCCCGATAACCGTCCCATTCTTTGCCTTCGACCGTCAGCAAGCCGTCAAAACTGTCATTGAAAACCCGGCTCACCGTTCCGCGCCCGAGAAATTGGCCGAAACTGCCGCCGCTCAAAGCGAGCCTGGCCGCAGGGCTGTTATAGGCGGTGGGCGAGGTAAAATCCACCGCTCCGCCCAAGGTACTGGCCCCGTATTTAAACGCATTGCCGCCGCGTGCAACCGTTGCGAAACTCGCCGCCAACGGGTCGATGATACGATTATGGTTATTGCCGTCGGCGGCCGTGACCGGCAAACCGTCTTGCAAAAACTTAATGCCATTTTGGTCATAGTTAGTAGAATCCAGATTAGAACCGCGGCTGGAAAAAAACACCTCGTCATTACCGCTTTGGCTGGCTGCCCAAACACCGGGGACATAACGAAAAAAATCCGCTACGCTGGAAACGTTACGATCATGCAAATCATTAATGTCGACCAAGCTGACGCCACCCGGCGAGCGCTCAACTTCGGCATTGGCGGCGGCAAGCTTTTGATCGCTTTTTTCTGTCACCACCAGGGTGTTAAGCTCGATATTCGATTGTTTCTCCGGTATTTCCTGCCTTGCTTTGACTATCTTTGGCTGCTCTTTCGCCGCAGCAGAACCTGAATTAAACAACAAAAAGAGAACAAATAAGGGCTCGCTTAACTGTAAAAGCGTAACAGGCCGATTGAAGGGTAAGCGCTTCATAATGATTCCAACGTAGTAAAGAAATACGCCTCAGCATTGGCTGAGAGTTTTTTATTCGAACCGAATCGACGCCTGGATTCGGCTCGAATACAGCCCGAAGATACTAACTAATACCGTCAGCGATTTCCTCGCGCATTCATATGGCAAAAGGAGTATTTCTTATGCCAAAAGTAGGATTGCGCGATATGCCCCGGTTTTACTTATTTAGCGTGTGATATGACGCACTTTTTTACATCGGTATCTTTTTTACTGCCTCCAAAAACCATTAACGCCATGAAAATAATGCGTTAACAAGTCAAGGCCCGGTTTGTGCTTAATAACCTGGAGTTTTACAGCCAAGGATAATCATGGAAACAACACAAGCAACAGCGGGGCGGTGGCGCATAAGCAGCGACGAGTTGCAATTTCATCAGCTAAAAGATTGCTCGCAGCAATCGTTGCCGGAAGATTTAGGTGTCGGGCAATCAAGAATATTCCAGCTTGACCAGGACTTGAGCTACATAGAAACCCGCTACACGCCGTCCAAAGACTTGGCTGTTTTAAGCCGGATAGAGCATCAGGAGCCGCGCCTGATGGTTACGTTAAGCTTGAAAGGACATTCCCGTTTTGCCGGCAATAGCGGCGATGAACTTGTTTTTAGCGAAGGCTACACATCGATCACAACCCTCCGCTCAAGCGTCGGCGAGCGCCACTATCAAGCCCACAAGCCCACTATGCAGCTTCGTTTCGCGCTGAATAAAACTTGGCTGGACCGCTACTTTGGCGAAAACAAGGCGGCACAGCTGTTCGGCAAAAGCGGCACTCAGCTGCTCAACTATCAGCCTATCTCTCCCCAGGCCCTGTATGCGGCGCAACAATTATTAAACTGCGACGACTCCAGGGAAACCAAGCGGATATTCATGCATGGGCATGCCATGTCTCTGCTGGCGTATGAATTAAGCCATCTGTCTGAACACAGGCGCCCGAATTCATCGGGATTCAATCAAAAAGACGCCGCCATTGCGAAATCGGCTCGGGATATTCTATTCCATGAATTTAAAAATCCTCCGTCAGTAGCAGAGCTATCGAAACGGGCAGGAACCAATCAATTCAAACTAAAAAAATTATTTCACCATTTTTTCAATAACACGCCTTACGGTTTGTTGCTGGAAATCAGGATGAATCACGCCTATCAGTTGCTGGAATCGAGACAGTGCCAAGTCAGTGTTGCCGCAGACTTGGTCGGCTACAACCATGCCGGCAATTTCAGCGCCGCATTTATAAAACATTTCGGCGTTTCGCCTAAGACTATCGGCAAAAGCACTGAGGTAACTATTCAGCCGCCGGTTGACGCTGATGTAAGCGGATAAGCTGAAAATTAGTTGTTCAGCTTATCCCTAGACAAAGATTGCGAATCATGACTTCCTCATCAGCCGGGACAATCAGCACCGGCTTGCAACCCGGACGGCCGATTTTGTTGCCCCCTGAGCGATTGGCTGCCTGATCCAGGGCAAAGCCAAGAAACTCCAGTGGAGCGCAGATTTTTTCCCGAACTTCGGCGGAATGCTCGCCTATGCCGCCGGTAAAAACCAGCGCATCAATGCCGCCCGCCTTGGCCGCAAAGCCCCCTATCGCCGCCCTCACCTGTCGGCAAAAATACTCGACGGCAAATTTTGCGGGTTCGCTATGGCTGGAAAGCAGCTTGCTCATCTCCGAACTTTCACCCGAAGACAAGGCCAGCAGCCCCATCTTGTGAAATACCACATCACTCAATTCTTCCTGATCATATCGCTTCGCCAGCTCCAACATCACGCCGGGATCAAGGTCGCCGCTTCTCATTCCCATCGGGATACCGCCCGCCGGAGTGTAACCCATCGTGGTGTCTACAGATTTCAGGTTGTCCATCAGGCACAGGCTTGCACCGCTACCCAGGTGCGCGACGACAACCTTTCTATAAGCCGCGTCGCCCAAAATTCCTGCAAGGGTGTCGGCGATGTAGGCGTAATTGAGCCCATGGAAGCCAAAGCGGCGCAAGCCAAGCTCGCCCGGAATCGGCAGTCGTTTGGCCAACTCGGGCAGGGTGGCATGAAAAGCCGTATCGAAGCAGACGACTTGCGGCACATTAAAATGCTGTCGGCACAAATCCAGGCCAAGCAGATTGCCGGGCAAGTGCAACGGGGCAAGATCGATCAGCCCTTGCAGCCGGGAACGTTCGGCCGCATCAACCTGTCTTGCCGGATCGCTAATATCGCCGCCATGGACAAAACGGTGCCCCACCCGCTCCGGCTTCTCACCCGCCAGATCGTGCAGCAACCGGTCGAATACTTCCCCTTGGTCATGCACATGCTCATAGCGAAAATTCCGCCGCGACCCGTCAGCGGAAAACAGGCTCGCCTTCAGCGAAGACGAGCCGCTGTTGATGGTAAGAATCGAGTGGCTCAATTTGCCACCTCCAGTTAAATAGTTAAGTCTCCTTTTAGAGTCCACTCACTGTATCATCCGTATAACAGCCAATTAGCAATGCAGATTAATCACTGCTTAAAGCAGCACTTATACATTTACTCACATATTTCCTGAAATGATCAAGCCAGGGCGCCTTACTGCGAACTAATTCACTCAAGTATGTCCATATCGATAATAACTAAACAGCTTTTCTTAATTCAGCATGAAATAACATCAATGCCTGAACAACGAGCACATCATCTCTATGACTGTTTGCCGGCTCCAAATAAGAATAATTATCAACAAGTGTTGACTTGCCAAATGATAATCATTATTATTTAGCTCATGGATAAAAAACCTTTCATTACGCTCGAACCATTAGACATGACGCCTTCTGCAAAGCAGGATATAACGCCGGTTTTACGGCAGCGCTTACAAAGCGCGGAGCTATTTGGTACTGCGAACGAGGTTGTTATAGAACACGCCGGTGAGGAATACCGTTTACGTTTGACCCGTCAGGGAAAACTAATCCTGACCAAATAATTTAGTTTTTGCACTTTATTGTCGGCAGACTTTTTCTCAACTGCGGTTCTCTCCTTCTGATAGTGATGAATGAGTATGTCGACAATAAAGTGCAACAAGTAAAAATAAATAGCCAGCCATCCAATACATTCAGATATTGGTAGCCAGCCAATGTTAAAAGCCGCGCACTGCAAGTAGCTAGTGCCGTCTCAACACTGTACACAACAGCTTCGGCAGATTTTATGCTGCCTGATATTTGGATGGTGAAACCTATGAACTCAAATAAACGGCATAAGAAAGTGAGCCTTTCCGGTAACGGCGATTGCCGCGTGGCATTTTGTCCGGATTGCGGCACACTGGAGATAAATTTGGGAACATCGACGATACGCACCAATTACGAATCGTTACACCTGCTTAGCTCAGTCTTAAACCACGCCAAGGTTCGTCTTGCCCAGATTCAAAATGGGTCATTGGCAAATGACAACACTCAAATAAGGATCGGCCGTGTTCACTAAAATGTTCTTTCCGACAGCCGCCTTTTATTTTCTGGAAAACCGCCCCGCTCCGGCACTAGGAAATATCAGCTATGGTGGCGCCAAGCCTATCAGCGACCGCCCATGGCTTGCGATAGGCTTGGTGCTGTGCGCGCATCTGGCGGTTTTTGCGGCATTGGCACGACCACAGCAGTCTTTGCCGCTTGAGACCATGCCGGAACCGATCATGGTCAGCTTGCTGAGTGCGCCGCAGGCAGCGCCGCAAAAGCCGACATTACCACCCGCCAAGCCGGTAGAACAGCAGCATAAACCAATCAAGAAGCCAGTCAAAACACCGACCAGTAAACCCGTGGTACCGATCATAAAACCGGCCAGTCTTCCAGCCGCCCCGTCTGTGGAGCAGCCTCCCATGCCTGCGACCCCGGCAAGCTCCCCTGCTGCCGAAGCACAAGCGAGGCCAACGAATAATACCAAAGCCGCAGATACGCAAACCTATCAGTCGCCAAGCTTCAACGCGGCTTATCTCAATAACCCTGCCCCGAAATATCCGTCAGTGTCGCGGCGACTGGGTGAACAAGGCTTGGTGCTATTACGCGTACAGGTAACAGCGGACGGCGCCGCCGAATCCGTAGAACTGCAAACCGGCAGCGGCTCAAACCGTCTCGATCAGGCCGCGCTGGAAGCCGTCAAAAAATGGCAATTTGTTCCTGCCAAACGCGGCGAACAATCGGTTAGTGCATCGGTCGTTGTACCGGTCAGATTTTCATTAGAAGGATAAGTCATCATGCAAGCATATCTATTAGACAACCTGAAATTCATCACTGAGGGCGGCGCAGTTTCTATTATCGTTGCAGCAGGCCTGTTAGCCATGTCCATAGGCAGTTGGAGTTTAATGGTCATCAAAGCCATACAGGCACGGCGTTTAAAAAACAGCAGCGCAGCCTTTTTAACACGATTTTGGCAGGCCTCGTCGTCAACCCTGACGTCAATGGCAGCGGTCATGAGCGAGGATTTGAAAAAAGCGGAAAACCCGTTTGCGCGCCTTACGCTGCAAGGCATCAGCGCTGCCGACCACCACAAGCGCTACACCGAACGGGTAAGGGATGACGGAACTACTGCGTTGCAGGAACATTCGCACCATGATGAATTTATCGCCCAGGCGCTACGCCGGACTATCGGCCAGGAAGCCATGCAGATGGAAACAGGACTGACCTTATTGGCTTCGGTAGGCAGTATCGCTCCTTTTATCGGATTGTTCGGCACCGTCTGGGGCATTTATCATGCGCTCGGCACTATCGCCGTCGGCGGCCAAGCCACGGTAGACAAAGTGGCAGGCCCGGTCGGCGAAGCCTTGATCATGACCGCATTCGGCCTGGCAGTCGCCATCCCAGCGGTTCTCGCCTATAACACCCTGGTGCGCGACAACCGCCTGTTAATGGGTGAATTGGAAACGTTCGCCCACGATCTGCACACCTACCTGACCACCGGCGTACCGCTGGCAGCTCTGCAAATTACCGAAACGGTAGCGTCGGAAAATTCAAGCCAGGCCGCCCCTGCCCGGCCCTCATCAGGCGCTCCGCAGGCAAATTCTCTCCAAGCGGAGGTGTCGCTATGATCGGCTCAGGCGGCTTCGGCGGCGACAATCGCCATACTCAGCCGATGGCGGAAATCAACACCACGCCGATGGTTGACGTCATGCTGGTGCTGCTGGTGATTTTCATCATCACCGCACCGCTCTTAACCCACTCGATCAAAATCGACCTGCCGCAAGCGGGCAGCCAGGCCAATCCGGAAAAACCCGACATCGTCACCCTGTCGATGAATGCGGAAGGCAAATTGTTTTGGAACGATACGCCGTTTGAACAAGCCGAACTTGACTCACGGCTAGCGACAGCGGCACAGAAAAAGCCTCAACCCGAATTGCATTTACGCGCCGACAAAACCACCAACTATCAACAATTAGCCATGGTAATGTCCGCTGCACAAAACGCAGGAATAGAAAAACTGGGCTTCGTTACCGATCCGAATCTAAAGAAATAAAGCCGCATATCGGAAGGAATTATCATGTCTAAAAAAGATCAGCAAGAGACCCTATTAATGGCTGTCGAACATTTAAAAACTCAGTATGAAGCCCTGCAATATCCTTGTATTGCCCTGCTCATTTCCCGGTATTATCGTTTGCTTGGCAATTTAACTACATCCAAAAATAAGCAGGAAAAGTATGCCGCCTATTCAAGGACATGGCTTAACTGCCATATAAACAACCCAAGGCATCCGCAAAGAATTCAACACCAGCTTAATGATTTTATTCAGCCTTATGAATTCGACCTAGAATCGAGCGCGAAAGAAATAAAGCCGCATATCGGAAGGAATTATCATGTCTAAAAAAGATCAGCAAGAGACCCTATTAATGGCTGTCGAACATTTAAAAACTCAGTATGAAGCCCTGCAATATCCTTGTATTGCCCTGCTCATTTCCCGGTATTATCGTTTGCTTGGCAATTTAACTACATCCAAAAATAAGCAGGAAAAGTATGCCGCCTATTCAAGGACATGGCTTAACTGCCATATAAACAACCCAAGGCATCCGCAAAGAATTCAACACCAGCTTAATGATTTTATTCAGCCTTATGAATTCGACCTAGAATCGAGCGCGAAATAACTTCATAAATAGCCATCGATTCAAGCAAAGCGGAAAGGTAATTCCGTCCAAATAAAAAAACAGCCAGCCATCGCCTTTTGTGTGACCAGCCAGCCAGCAACAAGCTATACACAAAAGCGAGATATTTATGGAAAATCACAAGAATCGGCCGCTGATGCTGGCTATTGCCGCATTGTTGAACGCTTCGCATACCGAAGGTGCGGAGCTTGCTCAACCGGTACTTCCCGAAGTTAAAGTCAAGGCCGCCGCTGAAAAAGAACCCGCCTACAAAGCCGATACATCCAGCACCGGACTGAAGTTTGAAGCGGCCATACGCGATATTCCGCAGTCTGTCAGCGTAGTGAAAGAGGAGTTGGTCAAATCGCAAAATGCCTTCAACCTGCGCGATGCGCTAAAGAACGTCAGCGGGCTGACCATTGCCGCCGGCGAAGGCGGGCGTACCGGCGATTCGATCACCTTGCGCGGGTTTTCAGCAAACTCCGACACTTATCTCGACGGCGTCAAGGAAAACGGCCAGTACGCTCGCGACACTTTTTTCATGGACCGCGTCGAAGTGCTGAAAGGCGCGTCTTCGGTACTGTTCGGGCGCGGATCGACCGGCGGCGTCATCAATCCGATTGCAAAAAAACCGGTCATGGGCAAGTCATTCGCCACTGCGGACTTTACTTACGGCAATTACGACTTCAAACGCACCACATTGGATGCAGGAACAAAACTAACCGACAACATTGCCGTGCGACTCAACGCACTGTACCAGGATGCCGATTCCTTCCGAGATTACAACTACACTAACCGCTGGGGCGTCGCGCCGTCGGTCAAGTTCGAAATCACCAAGGACACCGATCTGACTCTGATGCTGATGCATCAGGAAGAGGACAGCGTGTTCGACTATGGCGTGCCGATGGTCGGCGGAAAGCCCGCCAACGTGCCTGTCAACCAATTCTACGGTTTCAAGGATGACCTGCTGCAAACCTACGACACGTCGGTTGTGACGGCAATATTCAACCATCGCTTTAACTCGGACTTCTCAGTACGGAATACGGCCCGATACGGCAATTATGACCGCAACTACCGTTCTTTATTGTTCTCAGGGTCGGCCTCCAATACCGGGCCGACAGCAACAATAGCGCGAACCCAGGCATTGCGCGAAAGCCCGCAAGAAAATTATTACAACCAGACCGACTTCACCTTCAAAAAACCGCTGTTCGGTTTTAACAATACCTTCCTTTTTGGCGCGGAAGTCGGCTGGGAAGATTATACCTTCCGGTCTAAAAACTCGACCGGCGTCAGCCGGGTGTCCATCTATAACCCCATATCAGCGCCAACTGTAGGTTTGGGCCGCGCCAACGATTTTTCCGGCGTACTGGCAACCGACAGGAATACCAAAACCAATACCGTCGCCGGTTACGTGCTCGATCAGTTTGAGATTACGCCGCAATGGAAACTGCTTGCCGGCGGACGTTACGATGTCTTCCAGGCAAAACAGGATGATAAGCTTCTTAACACCAATGATTTCGAGCGTACCGATCACCAATGGAACCCGCGTGCCGGTCTGGTGTGGCAACCGAAAGATTGGCAGGCGTACTATTTCAGTTACGGCACTTCGTTCAATCCTTCCGCGGAAACCTTTTCCCTCGCCAGCAATAACGCCAACCTTAAACCGGAGCAGAACCAGAATTTGGAAATCGGCGCGAAACTGGATCTTTTCGACGGACGGCTCAGTGCCACCGGTGCGTTATTCCGTCTGGAAAAAACCAATGCGCGAACCACCGATCCTACCGATCCGACCCGGAATATTCTGGCCGGAGAACAGCGGACCGACGGTTTCGAGTTAGGCTTGGCCGGAGACATTCTGCCTGACTGGAGCCTTTCGGCGACTTACGCTTATCTCGATGCCGAAGTGGTTAAATCCAATAACAGCGCCACAGGCTCGGTCAGCGGGCAATCCAAATCGCTCGAAGGCAAGAATTCGGTGAATGTGCCGGAAAACAGCGGCGTAGTTTGGACCAGTTACAAGATCACTCCGGAATGGGACGTAGGCGGCGGCGTGTTTATGTCCGGCTCGCGTTTCACCGATGCGGTTAATGAAGTGACCTTGCCCGGCTATGCGCGCCTTGATGCAACCGTGTCTTACCATCCGACCAAATACCTGGACATCCAGGCCAATGCGTTCAACCTGCTGGACAAGGTCTATTACGAATCCGGACAAACCAATACGGCCTTGCCGGGGACGCCGCTGTCGGGACAGCTGACGTTGCGGGTGAAATATTGATGTGCAATTGAATACACCGAATTTTGTCCACGAAAAGCAGCAGAGAAGTGTTATCCAAAGCGACTTGACGCCAAAGCAAGCTTTGGACTCCAGAAAATTCGGCTACAGGAGTTCAAAGCTTGCTTTGAATTTTAAATTTTTTAAACACAACGCAGAACCCGATCGCAGCCACGTCACAGACAGAGGATCACCATGCTACTTGCCATTGAAAATGTTTTAACCGGCGAAGAACTCGCCGGTGCGCGAGAACTATTCGCCAAGGCGCAATTTGTCGATGGCCGGGTCACCGCAGGCGAGCTGGCCGCCAAGGTAAAAAACAACCTGCAACTGCCTGCGAAGGCGGCGGAGACGCAAGTGCTGACCGACATCGTTCATAATGCCTTGCATTGCAATCCGCTGTTTGTATCCGCGGCCTTGCCGAAAGTGGTCTGCCCGCCGCTGTTTAACCGTTATGTTCCGGGCATGGAGTTTGGCATCCATGTCGACAATGCGATCCGCGTCGGTGTATCGACCTTTCGCACCGATGTATCGGGAACGCTGTTCCTGTCCGAGCCGGACGAATATGAAGGCGGGGAATTGGTCATCGAAGACACTTACGGCGTGCAGCGTATTAAACAGCCTGCCGGAAGCCTGGTGCTGTATCCGTCAAGCAGCTTGCATAAGGTGGAAGCCATCACCGGCGGCCACCGCGATGTTGCAGTGTTCTGGGTACAGAGTATGATTCGCGACGTCGCCCAGCGTAGCCTGCTATTTCAGCTTGATGCCGGTATCCAGAGCCTTCGAGCCCGTGCCCCGGAAAGTCCTGAGATTGTGCCGCTGGTCGCTACTTACCATAACCTGCTGCGTATGTGGGCGGACATTTAACGATAAACGGAGACTATTAAAATGACGAATGCACAAAACCCGGCGATTTTGATCCGGCAACCTAAACGGCTGCCATGGCTTAAATGGCTGCGCCGCATCCATGCCTGGGTCGGGCTGTGGGGCGCAGCATTGGGTTTGTTATTCGGCGTTAGCGGAATTTTACTTAATCACCATATGGTGATGAAAATTCCTGCTGCAAAAATGGAACGGTCGCAAATCGAACTGCCTCTGCCTACACCGCTTCCTGTGGATGCAGAAGCTTTGGCCTTATGGTTGCAAACACAATTAAACATCAGCCGGGAACCCAGTAAAGTAATCACTGAACCGGCAAAAACCGTAACCTGGGCCGGTCAAACTTTCCAACAGCCCAGCCAGTGGCGAGTGGATTTTCACAATCCGCAGCAATCTGTGAACGCTGAATACTGGGTCGGTAATAGTTTTGTTTCGGTAAAACGCCAGGATGCCAATATCTTCGCCTTCATCACCCGTTTGCATAAAGGAGTCGGCATGGGCACAGCCTGGATACTGCTGGCCGATACGCTGGCCGGCGGCTTGGTATTTCTTTCCCTGACCGGCTTGTTATTGTGGACCAAGCTGCATGGCTCGCGTCTGCTTATGGCTGGCTTGGGGTTGGTTTCGCTTGGACTGGGAGTGTCTGTTGTGCTGAACTCGCTGTAACTTTTTCTGCGTTGAGCTGGCGGCGACAAAAAGCATAACCGGAAACGGCTATTTTCCCTGCGTTTGCAGCACCAGCCTGTGTTCCGCCTTTCCGGCGTCAGCCCATTAGGTCATATCACTACAAATATGTGGCATATGACCTACTTTTTAGGATTAAGATGATTTGCCGGACCGTTTCCGAGCAATCACCGCATCAGCCAGTAAGCCTAATATTAAGGCTCAGGATCCTTAGCAGCTACAATCAGCTTATTTGGCATTATATTTGCTGACTTTTATGGCAATCGTTTACCTGATTTTTCAGGTTTATACTGCCATAGAGGGAATTATTTCATTGATGAATCTGTCGCCGGAAACTGGACTGTCTGCGCATTTCCTTTTGCATCAAAAAGACTTGATGCAGTTTTTGGCGTTTAAAGTGCAATGCGCCGAAACAGCTGCCGATTTAACACAGGAAACTTATTTACGCATCGCCAATCACCCCGACCCCGGCAATATCGAAAATATACGCGCTTACCTGTTCCGTATCGCCAATAACCTTGCCCTTGACTATCTTCGCAGCCAGGCGCGGCTGAATAAACGCGATGCCGGACCGGTTACGGAAGACTTTACCTGCCATCAACCTGAGCCGGATGCAATAGTGTCCGACCACCAGCAACTGGAGTTTCTTGAACAGGTTATTTATGACCTACCGCCGAAATGTCGGGAGGTTTTCCTGATGAGTCGCGTGGAGAACAAAAGCTATACCGAGATCAGCAACGAGCTGGGCATCTCTCCCCGCACAGTGGAAAGCCATATGCGCAAGGCATTGGAGCAGATTCGGAAACAGTTTGACTAAGTTCCTCATCAAGCAAAATATATTTTCGTCCTGTAAGGGTATCGAGACTGTCAGACGTCTTATTAATTAAGCTACCCATAACAGGACTATTCTCTCTGTAGTAATATACCCATCATGTCCAGCACCCAGCCTTCATCAAATGCACAATCCGTCTCAGACCAGGCTACCGCATGGTTTGCGCGCCTGCATGCGGATGACGTGAGTGCCGCGGAACAGGAACAGTTTAAAAACTGGTACCGGGAAAGCCCGCAACATGCCCAGGCCTATGACAAGATGGCGCTGCTTTGGGAAATGCTTGAAGCACCCGGCAAACGGGTTCATGCTAGGCTCGAAGCCGAACAATCCTCAGCCCCAGCCGCGTGCCCGCCCTTGCGAAGCAAGCGGCATCCTTACGCCCGGCGATTCATGGCAACGACTGCACTGGCTTTGATTGCGTTGCTGTCCTATCAACTGCCGGCGCACTACCAAAATTGGTGCAGCGATTATCATACGGCGCCCGGCAAACAGTTAACCGTTGCGCTCAGCGACGGGTCGCGGCTGACGTTAAATACCGACACCGCCATCGCCGTGCACCTTGCCGACAAGCAACGGAACATCGAGCTGCTGCGCGGCGAAGCTTATTTCCAGGTATCCCCGGATAAAAATCGCCCGTTCGTAGTCAGCAACGGCACAGCCAATGCCCGTGCGGTCGGCACCGCTTTCAGTGTTAAAAAGACCGCTGACGACATGCGGGTGGTCGTTAGCGAAGGCACGGTGGAAGTATCGGCAGGCAAAGCCGACTCTACCGCCCTGGTCCATATCAACCAGCAAGTGGACTATCAGCAGGGCCGTATCGGGCCGGTGATAACCTCAGACCTTATGGAAACGCTGGCCTGGCAACGCGGGCAGCTGATTTTTAAACGGCAGCCGCTATCTCGGGTGATTCAGGAAGTGAACCGCTACCGGAGCGGACAAATTGTGATTCTAAACTCTAAGCTGAAAGAAAGGATCGTCAGCGGCGTGTTTGATACCGCAGATCCAGCCGCAGTGGTTGACGGCATCAAAACCACCCTTAAAGTCAGTTCGGTGAGCTTGTCGAATCAACTGGTTTTGCTTTATTAACTAAAATCGTCATTTTTTTCCTCCCCGACTAAGGGTAAATCCATCGTTCCTCGTCGTATGTCATAAACATAACGCTTTATGACCCAAAGAGGATTTACCTAATGACACAACCTACACGTCAGGCTTGTAAAAATCGCGGACAAAAATTCATCAAAACAGCCGGACTGCTGATACCCGTTGTACTGTTTGCGACGGGACCGAACTCCTATGCCGCTGATGCCGCGCCTGCTAAAGCCATACAATTCAATATCCCGGCGCAATCCTTAGCTAGCGCCCTAACCCGCTTTTCCGCCGAGACCCGGCTGCAAGTGCTTTATGAAGGCGATGTTGCCGATATACTGCAAGCGCCTGCGCTGAACGGCGCTTACACGCCGGAGCAAGCTCTGGAAAAACTGTTGCGCGGCACTGGGCTTAAGTCTCGCTACACCAATGATAAAACTATCACCATAGAAGCGCCAAGCAGTCAAAACCAGCCGAACGTTACCACCTTGAAAGCAATGACGGTGACCGGTAAAGCCGGAGCAACGGACGGCAGCTCGGCTTACCAAGCCGGAATTTCCACAGCCGGATCAAAAATACCGGTGGAAACCACCCGTGTGCCGCAAAGCATACAGGTGATTACCGAAGCCGCGATCAAGGATCAAGGCGCTTTCAGTATCGGCAATATCTTGAAACAGGTGCCTTCGGCCACTGTGATCGGAACGCGATTCAGCCGGTATCCCAGGATCAGCATTCGCGGCTTCAGGGCCGACCAGACCCGTAACGGCATCAGGCAGATTTTTGGAGGAGACGGCGATTGGTCTGCGCTAAGCCATGTCCAGAATGTGGAAGTGTTGAAAGGGCCGGGCAGTACCGTGTTTGGACAGCAATCGAATGAAGGCGGCGGGGTTATCAACGTTACCACTAAGCGTCCGCATGATACATTTGCCTCGGAACTCAGTTTTACCCGAGGGGGATATGATGGATTTGACGGCGATACAACCAGCGGGCAATGGGACTTTAATGGCCCCTTGGCGGATGATGGCGCATTGACGGCGCGCTTTACCGGCGAAGTGGAGGGCTCTAAAAGTTTTATCGACTTTCAGAATCTGGATCGGGAAAACTTCGGCTTGGCTCTCGCCTGGGACAAGGGCGGGCCGGTGCGCGGTTTTATTAATGCCGAATACCAGAATCGCCGCACCTTGCCGAATCCGGGATTACCGGCTTTAGGAACGGTAACCGGCAGCGGTTTGGGCAATGTATCGCGCAATACTTTTCTTGGCGAGCCCCGGTTCGATAACCTTGAAGCCGAAACCCCTTTGGTTCAGGCATGGCTCGACATTGATGTGACGGAAAATTGGAAAATATCGCCACGATTCCAATACGACGAATTCAATATCGACCAGGATCAGGTATTCCTTGGCGCGACAACGGTTGATGCGGCAACCGGACGGATCAATGTAGCCCGTACCGGTAGAAGCGGTTTCAAGGAAAGAGACCGAAACTTCATCGGCCAAATCGATATTACCGGCAAAGTGCAGACCGGATTTTTAACGCACCAGATTTTCCTTGGCGGCGATTACACCAAAGGGCATTTTGGAACCAGTTGGATGAACCGCACCGGCGTATCAAGCATTGACGCGCTCAATCCGGCTTATCTGAGTACGCAACCTGTGCTGAATCCGACCGTGCAAGGCAGCAAGGGGACTTCGGAGCTGGGTTCGTTTGCATTTCAGGACATTATTTCGATTACCTCGAAATTCGACCTGATGGGCAGTGTGCGCCATTCTCTGTACCAGGCGAAAAATTTCTCGCGGACTACGGGTAGGACAGCAGAATTGGATACCGACAACACTTCATTCCAGGTGGGCGGAACTTTTCACGCGACCGATTTCGTTCACGTTTTTGCGGGTTTTGGGGAGGGGTTTTCTCCTTCTCCGGCCATTGCCATACTAAACAATGGTAAATCGCTCGAACCGGGTGAATCGGAACAAGTGGAAGCCGGTGTTAAAGTCAATTTCCCCGGCGGGCTTACAGGAACGGCGTCGTATTTTGACATTACGCGGAAAAAAGTGACGACACCGGATAGATTAAATCCGGGATTTTCCATTCAAACCGGCGAAATCCGCTCCAGAGGCGTGGAAACGGACCTGAGTTATCAGTTGACCGACCAATGGTTCATTCAGGGCGGCTATGCCTTTATCGATGCGAAAATCACCCAAAGCAATGCGGGCGATGTCGGCAACAGACCGGAAAAAATTCCGGAACACCAAGCTAACTTCTGGACACATTATAAATTCGATAGCGGCTTTTTAAAGAATCTGACTTTGTCTGCCGGCGCGAATTATGTCGGCAATCGTCCGTTTAGTAATGCCAATACCCTCGACCTGCCTAACTATACGACGGTGGATTTAGGCGCTTCCTATACCTATAAAAAAGTGAAGCTGGAATTGTTCGCTAATAACCTGTTGGACAAGCGTTATTTTGTGTCGGCGGATTTTGGCCCGGCGGTGTTTTCCGGCGATCCGCGGACTATTTTCGGACGGGTTTCGTATAAGTTCTAAGAACCGGTTGCCTGCATTAGCTACGCAGGTCATGTCTAGCGGAACGGCGAGCATAACTTGCCGAAGAAGGGTAAGAAAAAGCTATGAAGTTCAATCCCGAGAATTTGCCGGGCTTTGATGCGCCAAGTGCGCCGAGGCCGAATAGCGGACATTTAGACCGGCTCAAAGCCCGCCGCAAACGGTGGCTGGATGTGCATTTATATCTCGGCCTGATCGTCGGCGCGATCTTTGCTGTAGTCGGCTTGACCGGCGGTATGCTGGTGTTTTATCAGGAAATGCAGGAAGTGTTAAATCCTGAGCTGGCTATGGTTTCGACACTGCCGGAAAACCGGAAAAGGTTGCAGAGCTCGGATGACATTGTTGCGGCGGCAGAAAAGGCCAAGCCGCAAGGCAGCCGCTTTTTCAAGGTCTATTACCCCCGCAAGCCTGATGTAGCCTATAAGATGCTGTATTTTGTCAGGGATGAAAACCGAGCGAATAACGGCGCCGGCTATTATATTTTCGTCGATCCTTATACCGCCCAGGTCAAAGGCGTGCAGCTCTGGCATCCCAAGGATCGCTACTGGGGACGGCCTTTAGTTAGTTTTATCATGCAACTGCACTGGTGCTTGTTATTGGGCAAACAAGTCGGCGGCATTCTCAATGGCATTTTAGCGGTGTTATCGATTATTTCAGTGTTGACCGGCCTAATTGTCTGGTGGCCGCTGACCGGCAAATTCAAACAGGCTTTAACCTTCAAGCGCAATGCCAGCACCGTGCGCTTTAACTTCGATCTGCATAAAACCATCGGCTTTTATTTGACCATCGTGCTGCTGCCAGTGTTGTTTTCCGGTATTTATTTTAATCTGCCGGATCAGGTAAATGTGCTGGTCAAATTGTTCTCATCGACCAACAGGCCCAATGCCTTTAGCACGGTTCCGGCGGAAATTCACAGCCGTGTACCGCAAGCGGGACAACAGCCGATTAATGTCTCGGCAGTGGAGGCTATTGTGCAGGGACGCTATCCAGCAGGCCGGTTATGGATGCTCAATGCGCCGAAAAACCCGACAGATGTCTACACGGTAATGAAGAACGAGGTAACCGAAATAAGCCGCTTTACCGGTTATCGCGATTTCGCCGTCGACCAATATAGCGGCGAGATACTCAGAGTTTACGACAGAGGCACCGGCAGCGGCGGCGACATTTTTCTGGACTGGCAATGGCCGTTGCACAGCGGCAAGGCTTTCGGCTGGACCGGAAGGATTTTAGTGTTTCTTTCCGGCCTGGCTTGCCCGGTTTTGTATGTGACCGGAGTGATCCGCTGGCTGCAAAAACGCAAGGCAAAGAAATTATCGAAGAGCCACAATTCTCACTGAACAATTGTTATTGGAATCCGAAGCTCTCCTGCAAAAAAATATGCATAAACCAGCCGGACAATCTCAGGAATGATTCTTTTCGACTGCCGTGGGCATAAATACAAAAGCTTGTGTCATATCCCCTATTCAACTGCGGCATTTGACACAAGCCTTTTCTCTGAAATCATCAAGCAACTGATATTTATAACGATTTTAACAGGCATGGATATTGCTTAGTGCTCTGGCACCACTGTTTAATTCTGTCTTGCATAACCGATGACCGAACCCAATCACAGCTTCCTGCATGACCTGTTCCTTAAACATGCCCACGAAGTCAGCTCCTTTATTCGCGGACGCTGGCCCAGAGAGCCGGATGTTGACGACATTATGCAGGAATCGTTTTTGCGCCTGTCGCAAGTCCCCAACCCGGAAACCATCCTTAATCCGCGAGCCTTTCTGTTCACGACCGCATCCAATATGGCCGTGGATCGCCATCGTCGCCGAAAAACCCGCGAGCGATATATTGAATCGGACGCAAACTTTGAAAATATGGCCAGCGATCATTTGTCTCCGGATCGCCATTCAGAAGCGCAGCAAGCGCTTGAACGCTTTACCGGATGGCTGGACGAGTTGCCGGAGCTGCACCGGCATGCCTTTGTTCTGTTCCGCATCGAGGGCTGTCCGCATGCCGAAATCGCGGTGCGCCTTGGTATTTCCGTGAGTACCTCCGAGCGCTATGTAAAACAGGCCATGCACCATATCGGTCTGCGTCTCAACGCTATGCAAGCCTAAAGTTATGACGATAATTGAGCTGCCGAACGTCTATAGTATGATTGCGATAAAATGAACAGACTTAACCAGAACCGATAAGGCTATAAACCAGCGTGAAAACCATCCTCCCACCCTCTTCCGAACCAGCGCATGCACAAGCTATTGACTGGCTGCTGCGCATCCGTTCGGAAAACTGCACTGAGGCAGAGCGCCACGCTTTCAATACCTGGCTGGAAGAAAGCGCAAGCCACCGCCAGGCCTATGAAACGGCGCAGGCGCAATGGCAATGGATGGAACAATTTAAAAGCATGAGTTTTCCCGCGCGGGATGCCGCATTACGCTACCGCAAAAAATCGCCCCGCCGCTTGCTTAAATACAGCGCCGCCGCCTCGGTGTTGCTGGCTTTGGGCTTAACCGCCTTTATGCCGAACGGCTGGATCGGCATCCCGCATACTTATATGGCCGAAAAAGGCGAGCACCACACCATCGCTTTGGCCGACGGTTCCAGTATTGAACTCAATACCGAAAGCGAGGTGCGAGTTCATTTCAATCGTTGGCGGCGCAACGTCGAAATGATAAAAGGCGAAGCTTTTTTTACCGTAACTCACGACGCCGAACGCCCGTTTGAGGTACGCGCAGGTAACGGACGCATCCGCGACATCGGCACCGCGTTTGAGGTCTACATCAAACCCGAACAAGTCATCGTTGCCGTGCAGGAAGGCATCGTCTCAGTGCAAGCCGCCGGAAAGCGGGAACTGACAGCCGGACAGCAACTGGCCTTTAACGGCAGAGGCGAATTCCAGACGCTGCAAGGCCAAGATATCGCCGGACTCACCGCCTGGCGGCAAGGCAAACTTGTATTCCGAGACCGTCCCCTCGACGAGGTACTCGCCGAAGTAGGACGTTACCACGATACCCGCATCCATTTGCAGAATGAAACCTTGCGTAGACTACGGGTTAGCGGCACATTTCACACCGCCGAACTCGACAACACGCTCGACGCCATCGCCACTATCCTGCCGGTTAACATCGATCATGTCGGCGAACATGAAATCGTGCTGAAATCGGCGGCATCCGTTCACAAATAGTCGGACTGTCGTTTTTTAGACTGAACCAAAAAATAACTTCAAATTCCTGACGATTTTTTTAAAGTCATGCGTCTATCCCTTATCAACACAATTTAATAAGGGAGAAACGGATAAATGACATTAAAGATCACACGGCTTACCGCGGCTATTTTGGCAACCATGGCGAGCGCCGCTTACGCAGACGAACAAAAACATCACTTTGACATCCCTGCGCAAGCGCTGAGCTCAGCACTGCAAACGCTCGCCGCGCAATCCGGCGCACCGATGCTTTATGCGGAACAGACGGCGGCGGGCAAAAAAAGTCGGCGCTTGAGCGGCGACTATACGACCGCCGAAGCGGCGGATAAATTGCTTGCAGGCAGCGGCCTTGTCCACAGCGTCGCCGAAAACGGCACGGTGACGGTTAAACCGGCACCGCAAAGTACAGGCCCCGTTACCTTAAAGCCGATGACTGTTACCGGAAAAGTAGACGACGATCCAACGTCTTACCGTGCCACCAACACCAGCACCGCCACCAAGACCGACACGCCGATTATGCAAACGCCGCAATCCATTCAAGTGATCAAGCGGTCATTGATGGACGACCAGCAAAACATCACCGTCAGTGAAAGCCTGCGCAATGTCAGCGGCGTGGTGCCCAATAATCCTGCCTTCACGCCGGCCAAGGATTTTACCCTCATCCGAGGCTTTGCAGCCGAACAAGTGATTGACGGTTTTACCCAATATTACAATCCGGGCGATCGGGAAAGCACGGTTAATATTGAGCGAATCGAAGTCCTGAAAGGCACCAACGGCATACTTTACAGCGGCGGCGCCGGCTCGCCGGTCGGCGGCTTGGTCAATATCGTTTCCAAACTGCCCCAAGCCACGGCATCCCGTGAGTTGGGTTTTAAAATCGGCACTAACAATTATTACCAGCCTTATCTCGATATTAACCAGCCGCTGACCAAAAATATTTTGACCCGCTTTACCGGCGAGTATACCGATGCCGGCAGTTATCTGGATGTCGTGAAAACGCAGCGCTACAACCTCAACCCGACCATCACGTTTACCAACAACGACACGACCACGTTCACAGTGCAAGGCAAGGTGTCCAGGTGGGAACAGCCTGAATACCAGGGCTTGCCGGCCACGGGTACGGTAACGGGCCGGTTTCCGACGCCCCGGCATACCTTTGTAGGCCCTTCCGACATCCCTGACAGCTCTAGCGAATTTAGCGGCGTTTGGGGCACGTTGGACCACAAGTTCAACGATATGTGGTCATTGAATCTGAAGGCTCGCCATGCCCAATCGGAATTCGACGAGAAAGTTCAATCCCTGGCCGGAGCGGATGGATTTATTGCCGACCGGCCGTTTTTTGCTAACACGTGGGCCCTGGTCAATGCCGAGCTGTTTCAAAAGCAAGAGGAACTGAGCTTTTTAGGCAACGTCACCGCCAAGTTTGATGTCGGTCCCACTAAAAATACCGTACTGATTGGCGCGGACCATAGCGAAGTCGATGATAAAGGCTTTATGGATGTCGATATGGGCCGGTTCGGTTTTGGCGCTGGCACTGTTGATCTAAGCCGGCCTTCGTTTCCTGCGGCTTACGGCCCGGCAGGCGCAGGCATCGATAACCAGTTTGTAACCAACACCACTTACGGCGGCTATACCCAACTGCAAAGCACACTTTATGACCGGCTGCATTTATTAACCAGTCTCAGAGTCGGCCATGTCGGCATTGATTACCAAAACACGATGCAGAACATAGACACCAGCGGCGATAAGACCCGGTTTTTGCCGCGCGCAGGCGGCGTTTTCGACCTGACGGATGAATTTTCTTTGTTTATCAACTACAGCGAAGGCATGCGCGGCCAGCCTTTCGTCAATTTTGTCGGCGCCCCTCAACCGGAGGAATCGACAACGCTTGAAGGCGGGCTTAAATTCAATATTGCCCATCAACTCACCGGACAGGTTGCGGTTTATGAAATTGAACGCACCAATGTCGCGGTAACCGACAACACCGATCTGCGCCGGCGCTCAAAAGCCGCAGGCCAGCAGCGTTCGCGAGGCGTTGAAACCGACCTGACCTGGCAAGCCTCCGATGGGCTGAGCATTCTTGCCAACTACGCACATACCGATGCCAAGTTTATCGACAATTTGGCCGGTGTTCCTGAAGGCAACAAGCTGGCTACCGTGCCTGCCGACTCCGGCCGGCTGTGGGCAAACTACCGTTTTCAGCAACCGATGCTCAGAGGATTCAGTATCGGCGGCGGACTCTATGCGCAAGGGCAAGCCTATCTGTCCAACAATAACCAGTTCAAAAGCGACGGCTACCACAGCTTCGATGCCAGCATCGGCTATGAGCGCCAGCAGTTCAAACTCATGGCGACAGTAAAAAACCTGACCGATGAGGATTATTTTCAAGCCTACAACTATTTTGGCGGGCGCGTGATACCTTCAGAAGGCACATCCGCCTATGTCACTGCATCTGTCAAGTTTTAAGGAGCGTGGTATGGAACGTCGTCAATTTACTAAACTAGCGCTATTGGGCGGCGGCCTTGCGCCCTTCCTTTCGGGCTGTTCACCGCTTGCCAAAACCCAGGCACCGAATGCCGGACAGACGGCGGCATCCGCGCATTTAAGTAAAGCCGAGGCGGAAAAAATATCCCGTAATGCCCATGAAAAACTTATGGGCCTTAAGGACGATTTTAAGATGCACGGCGAGGAACATATCGCCATGCTCTTATATCCTGGCTTTGCCGCATTGGATCTGGTTGGCCCTCAATACCTGTTTGCCGCAATGATGGGGGCGAAGATTTACTTGATTTCTCCCGCCAATGACCTGAAGCCGGTGACCAGTGGCGAGGGCTTGGCGATTGTGCCGACCCATATCCCAAGCGAATGTCCCGAAACCCTGGATATTTTCTTTGTACCCGGCGGTGCCAATGGCACGGTGGAGGCAATGAAAAATGCTCAATTGATCGATTTCATTGCCAGCAAGGCGGCTGTTTCCAACTACGTGACCAGCGTTTGCACCGGCAGTTTACTGTTGGGTAAAGCCGGTTTATTGAAAGGGAAAAAAGCCACTTCGCATTGGACGACTCTGGAGCTATTACTGGAATTCGGCGCGATACCCGTAAAACAGCGGGTGGTCTGGGACGGCAAATTGATCACCGGCGGCGGTGTCACCGCAGGCATTGATTTCGGGTTACAAGTTGTTGCCGCATTGCGAGGAAAAACGTATGCCCAAACGATTCAGCTTGAGGCGGAGTACGACCCTGCCCCGCCTTATGATTCGGGCTCGCCTGAAAAGGCCGATCCATTTGTCAGGGATAATCTCAAAGGCATCATGACGCCTCTGGTCGAGAACTTTAGGCGAGCAATTTAATGGTTCAATCTCCTTGCGCGGGTCGTGATTTACCCCGCGCGCCCGATCCAATTTATGCACCTAAAACACCGCTTTCATTATTACAATCTTGATTATCAGATCAACAACTCGTCATTTTTTGCTGGACCGGTTAACCCGGCAAATAACCGCACCACCACGCGTAGTGTGACTACCAGACCGATTGACGTTACTGACACCTATGCGACCAGCATAGACCTCACCGGTAAATTCATGTATTGGGCACACAGCACCAGGCCTTAGCGGGATTCGATTATTTTTGGGAAAAGGCCGAAAGCCAAGGTTTTGCAGGCAATCCCGCGCCGGCAGCCTATAGGCCGGTGGTTGATATTTTCAATCCGGTCTGTTACCACGCAACTTAATGTCAATAACCTACTGGACAACACTATTTATGAGACTTCTGCTTTCGGAGGCTTTTTGGCGCAGCCGGGTGCACCGCGTACTTTCATGGGTTCGATCCGTGTGGAGTTTTAACGCTAAATAGGGTTAATGGCCTCTCCAGGCCGGACGAAGTTACTGTTAAGTCAAAGGAAAGCCTTCGGTGTTTGGAGTGCAGGCTCCGCCTGCCAATGCAAGCAAAGCTTGCACTCCAGCGATTTATTTCTCATGCGAAATAAATCGCTTAATTCAACAGCATTGGGTATTTACCCTGTCCGGCACGGTTGCATGCTTTCAGCAACTCGGTATCGACATTCAATATGGACAACATAAACAATGAAATCCAATGTAAATCATGCCAATTCGGTAACCGGACAACAATCACCAAACCTACGACTATCACACCTGAAAACCCGGCGTAAAAACTGGCTGGGAGTTCATATATGGCTGGGCTTAAGCTTGGGACTTTTACTGTCTATCTATGGCATCACTGGTAGCATTTTAGTGTTCCATGAGGCTGTTGCCATAGCCATGCAACGCTACCCGACCGGTCGTCCGCATTTTATTTATGGCGCCTCCACGCCAACCAAAACTTATACGGTATGCCAGAATGGCGTCGATGCGCCCGGCAGCCTGTTGCAGCGGCGTTGCCTGGTGATGGATCGCTATAGCGGCAAAACACTGGACGTGGACGATCCAACCATCGGCACGGCGGGCGAGGTATTTACACAGTGGCAATGGCCTTTGCACTCAGGACAGGCTTTCGGCATGACCGGGCGGGTTTTAGTGTTTTTGTCCGGCCTGGCTTGTCCGGTGTTATTCGTTACCGGTGTAATACGCTGGCAGCAAAAGCGCCGGGCGAAGAAATCAAAACCCAGGAAAAAGCCGGAGCTATATTCAAAACGTTCGATTTATAAACAGCCGATTGCCTGATCTGAATATTGATAATTTTTTATATTTCAGGTGAGGATTTGCTGCTGCTGAAACGTCTTATAGTAGAAACTCGTAATTTGCTGTTTTCCTCCCAAAGTGATTGTCACGTCACCTTCTGCAAATAACGAGTTTCTCTGTCTTCCTCATTGAGTGTCATGCAAGGCGATTAAATCCAGGGATGGTTTTTTTATGAACTGATGATTGAAGGCAGGTATGCAAATCACTCGGTTTATAGGTAAACAATAATTTGAGGCGATTATTTCATCTTTAAGATTAAAGACTGATGCAGAAATAAATTAACGAGATGAGGACCCAAATATGGAAACTTCAAAGTTGGTACAAAAATCCAAGAGCGAACATTACCCTAAAATGCGCCATTCTATAAAGGCGGAGGATGACTTGATTGATTTGTTTCCTCAGCCCCGATATTTTCAGGTGCATTTTCAGCATGTCCATGAAAATGCCCATGATCTTCGAGGTGAACTGGCTCAGCTCAAAGATTATGTAACTAAAGTCGATGAAAAACTTGAACGGTTAATGGCCTTGCTAAGCCGTGCGCCCGAACAGGTGCTTTGACTTCTATGTATTTATTCGAAAGCCACAAAGAACGCATGGACGATTGGCCGCTAACGCCTGCGGCTGGCCCTGCAATGCCAATACAGTCGCTATTTAAGGCGTTTTTGGGCGAAGAAAAGCCGCGCTCTATGGGCAGTTTGCTGTTGACGTTAGTGCTGTCACTTCATTTATGGGCGGCTCTCTGGATACTGCAACCAGCCAAAGCCGTTACCAAAGCCCAGCCGATGATCATGGAAGTATCGCTGATTGCGGCGCCGAGCCAAAAGGCTGCGGCTGCGCCGGCTGCGCAACCCAAACCGGAGGAGCCGAAAAAGCCGCCCGTTAAAAAGCCGGCTAAACTAAAGAAGCCGGTTGTCCGCAAGCAAATGGAACTACCCAAACCACTGGCTATGGCTGAGGAAATGCTGCCTGCGCCATCAAAGCTTGAATCTGCGTCGGCATCGGCAACGCCTGCCGCTAATGTGGGCGGCAAGACAACGACAGATGTCGCACCTTTTACCGAAGCGAATTTCAACGCCAATTACGGCTCCAATCCCAAACCGAAATATCCCGGCATTGCCACCAGCCGAGGCTGGGAAGGCACCGTGCACCTGCTAGTGAAAGTATCCGCCGAAGGCGACAGCGAGGAAGTCACCGTGCAGCGCAGCAGTGGCCATGACGCGCTCGACGAAGCCGCTATCGAAGCGGTCGAAAAATGGAAATTTATCCCCGCCAAGCGAGGCGAAACGCCGGTGTCCAGTTCGGTAGTCGTACCGATTAATTTTGTCTTGAACAACTAAAAGGGAGACTTAAACCTCCCATTCGGTAGAACCGAAAATCATAATCGACAGTACTCCTGTGCACGCAGAGGGTTTGGTCTTTTAATTGCCATGCGCTTGCAGCAACAGCAGGTGTTCCGGCTTGCCTGTCATTAATGCCATCGGCAGGCCCTTTAGCCAGTAATTTTGCTGATCCCGGTAATAAGGCGACAACGGCTGCCCCGATTGGCCGCCGGGCATATGCAGTATGGCGTCTTCAAAATGATTCGGCGCGACTACCAGCCGTTCGCTGGCGCCGAAACCGGGCGCGGCGGCGCGCACGCAAAAAGCGCATCCCGGCAAGGCTTCGTCCGGCATATCCAGCAGTTCGCCCAGTATCGGCAAGGCATTAGAGAACGGGTGGGATTGCCGGACTTTGTTGTGCATGCCCCAGTTCAATTCCGCTAATTTCACGCCCCGATGCCGGGCTTGCAGCCGCTGCCGGCTAAGTTTTAGCTGCCCCAGGATAAAGTCGTCCCAGTTTCGGTAATGCGCCGCATCGGGCAGTAATTGCGGGGGCTTTTGATTCAACAGCGCTTGCAGCGGCGTATCGATATAAGTCCAGGCATAGCTGAAATTCTTATCCATCTCCCGGCTGGCCGCTAAAAACGGCGTAAATACCGATTCGGCCAATTGCCTGCGGAACTCGACCAGCAACGCAAAACCCAGGCTGCCGACATCGGCCCGGCCGTCCCAGGCCAGCAGATAGTCGCGCGCCTCGGCCAAGTCCGGCTGTGCCGCGACCGCTTCACTGGTCAGGCTTTTCAAAGCCAACTGCTGGTAATAGGCATAAAACTCGCTGCCGGTATCCAGTTGCAGGTTGAACATGGCCGATTCATTAATCTGCGGCATCTGCCCAAGTTGCTGGGTAATCCTGTAGGCGCGGTAACCGTTGCCGAACTGGTGGCCGATCACATACGGATAATTTTTACCGAAGCGACGGTCATTGGCCGACACCAGCATGCTCTCGGCCGGGTCGATGATCCGCGGCAAATTCTCGGGTTCGACATAACCGTTCCAGCCCACGCTACCGTCCGCCCATGACTTGCTGACCAAACCGTCATTACCGAAGCGTTTGGGGATTTTGCCCGTCAATGTCCAAGCAATATGGCCTTGGCCGTCGGCCAGCAAGACGTTGAGCTGCGGGCCGCCGGCGCTGTTGACAATTTTGATCGCCTGCTCCAGGGTTTCGGCTTGCTCCAGGTCAAACAGCTTGAAGTTGACGGCATCGGCATCCAGCGCCGCCCAATGAATCGCCACCGGCTGACCCAGCAACGGCTGATTGGCAACCGGCCCCCAGCGCGTGTGCTTGACCGCAATCTGCCTGGCTTCGCCGCCCTTAACGAGGATAGTCTCCGGGTACTCGTCGAAGCGCTGCCACTGATCGCCTACCCGGTATTGATCAGGATGCTCGGGATTGATGTCGAGACGGACCAGGTCCAGGAAATCGCCGGTCAAATTGGTCTCTCCCCAGGCGATATGCCGGTTGCTGCCGGCAACCAGCAACGGCGTGCCGGGCAAGGTCAGGCCGACGGCGTGTGCATCGCCGTAGTTCAACTCAACGCGATACCAGACGTTGGGCACCGACAGGCCCAAATGCATATCGTTAGCCAAAATCGCCCGTCCGTCCGTGGTAAGTTTGCCGCTAACCGTCCAGGCATTAGAGCCGACCATTAAATCGGATTGCTGAACCAGCTGCGCCAGCGCTGTTTTATCCGTCGGCTGGCGGGCTAATGCGCTAGCTAAGGACTCGACAGGAATAGGTTGTGCCGGGCGCAGCGATTCAGCCTGTTTTTGCAATTGTTCGGTGTAAAAATCGGTATCCGGCGTCAGGAAACGCACCACGTCATCCGGCAAGGTTTTTTCCATGACGCTCAGCATCCGTTCGCCGCGTTCTTCTCCGGCTGTCAGGGTTTCGAACATGCCCAAAACCACCAGCAGCGTATCCTCGGGAACCCAGGATTCCGGTCGATAGCCCAGTACCTTAAACTCGAAAGGCAGCTTACCGGATTCCGCCATATAGCTGTTGACGCCGTCGGCATAGGTTTGCAGGTATTGCCGATGATCCGGCGGCAGTTTTGCCAATACCGCTTTTGCCACGTGCTGAAAACCGTAGGTTCTGACCTTGATATCGTTACCCAATGCCTTGTCGCCGAAGATTTCCGCCAGGCGCCCGGCGCTTTTACGCCGCATCAGGTCCATCTGAAACAGGCGATCGCGCGCAGTGACGTACCCCAATGCCCGAACCGCATCGGCGCGATTAGCAGCGTCGATGGCCGGCATGCCGTGCGCATCGGTCCGTACGCGAACCTCCGCCGTAAGCCGGTCCAGCTTTACCGTACCCTCCAGTTGCGGCATGGACGCCCGCAAGAGCCAAAAACCGCCGCCGATGGCTATCACCGCCAGACTCGTCAGAACCAGACCGGCATATAACATGATTTTTCGAAATTTCGCCATTGCCTTGCACTATTGTGAAGCTGTCATTATTCAGCGATAGACTGATTTTATAATAAAACGAAGGACCGATTTAAACGGATTTCGTGCTGTGCACCGGTGCCCTGTTTTGTAGCTGCCTGGTCTCCTGTTTACCGTGTCGGTAGTCTTACCTATTGTCTCAACCCCATGAATTCTCTAATCTGCTGATATGAAAAAGGCAATAATCTCGGTGTAAACCTATTTATCTTGCGGGAGGCTGGGTTAATTCCCCACTGTATTTCATATAAAAAACTCGAAATAACCGTACACACTCGAATAACCGAGCAGAGGCCCAAACGGGGAATACAGATGATAATGAAATTACAGGAGCAAAGACGAAATATCAGAATCGCCGATCCCGGCGGTGAAGAAGAGCCGATTCGGTTTGAGCTGTTCAGCGATGAACGGATGGCGCAACATGCCACCAGTTTAGCAAAAGAACAAAAAGCCCGCGTTATTCCTGAGGGACTCGATCTGATGCCGCGGGTCCGCGAAAATTCGCGGCTGTTGGTTGAGGCTTACAAAGCAATCGGCAAAGCGGCGCGAGAGCATCGCGCCATTACTCCGGCCGCAGAATGGATGCTCGATAATTTTCATGTCATTGAAGAGCAAATCAATGACATCAATGTTTATCTGCCGGAAAAGTTTTACCAGCAATTACCCAAGTTAACCAACGGCTTTCTTACCGGTTACCCGCGTGTTTACGGCATTGCCTGGGCGCTGGTCGCCCACACCGATAGCCGTTTTTCCCCGGAACAGCTAAATCTGTTCATGCGTGCGTACCAGGAAGTTCAACCGCTCAGTATCGGCGAGCTTTGGGCAATACCGATCACGCTGCGCATTGTGATGATAGAGAACTTGCGGAGGCTGGCGCTAAAAGTCATGCGCTCGCAAGTCGGGCGGCGGCTGGCTGACGAATTTATCGATCAAGCGGACAAGCTTGATCTTTCGACCCAGATTGCCGCTTTACCCGACCCGCATTTCCGCCAGGCCTTTGCGGTTCAGCTCGTGCGGCGTTTGCACGAACCGCTCCCGAACCCTGCGCCGACACTTGATTTTCTTAATGACTGGCTGGCCGAACAAGGCGTCACTCTGGATGAAATAGTGCACCGTGAACACGTCGCCCAAATTGCCGGCAACCTGACCGTACGCAATATCATTACCAGTATGCGCGCCATATCGGCATACGATTGGCCGCAGTTTGTCGAAGATTCGAGTCTGGTAGATAAACATCTGCGCAGCCACCCTTCTTACAGCGTAATGGATTTTCTGACCCGTGACCGCTACCGTCATGCGATTGAGGATCTTGCCAAACGTTCGCCGTATTCCGAGGTGGAAATCACCCATAAAGTCATCGACAAGATTAATCGTGTCGCTAATGAACCGGATACCAATCTGCAACAACAAGAGCCTGGCTATTACCTGATCGGCGCCGGCCGCACCGAGTTCGAGCAAGAAGTCGGCTTTCAGCCTACCTTCAGCCAAAAGCTACTGCGTTCTTATATCGCCCATGCAGTATTCGCTTATCTGGCCAGTATTGGTTTAGGCACCTTGCTTTTGCTGGCGTTGGTTGTGAATGCCTCTTTCAACGCCGGGCTTAGCGGCTTCCAGATTGCGCTGATTACGTTATTTGCCTTATTTCCCGCCTCGGATATTGCCACGGCTTTGGTCAATCGCTTTGTCGTGACAACGGTGCCGCCGCGCCATTTGCCCAGACTTGACCTGAAGGATGGCATTTCTGATGCGCTACGCACCTTTGTCGTGGTGCCGACGATACTTATCAGTGAATACACGGTAAAAAAGCAAATCGATGAACTGGAGGTTCAGTATTTGTCCAATCCGGTCGACAATGTTTATTTTGCGCTGTTATCCGATTGGGTTGATGCCGACCAGGAAACCTTGCCTGAAGATGATGAATTATTAAACATCGCCATTAGCGGAATAAGCGCGCTGAATGACAAGTACGGAGACCAGCGGTTTTTCCTGTATCACCGCAAGCGCTGCTGGAATCCAAGCGAGGATCAATGGATGGGCTGGGAACGCAAGCGCGGCAAGCTGCATGAGTTTAACCGGCTGTTGCGCGACGCAAGCGATACGACCTATATAGCACTTAATGGGCAGCCCGTAACCGCGCCGTCCGGCGTTCGCTATGTGATTACCCTGGACTCGGACACCAAGCTGCCTATCGGCGCAGTGCAACAGCTAGTCGGAACCGCCGCCCATCCGCTCAATTGGCCTATCATGGACCCGGTCACACGCTATATTACCAGCGGATACACCATCCTCCAGCCCAGGGTTACCCCCACCTTGCCGCAAAGGCGAGAGCACTCCTTGTATCACCAGCTTTTTTCCGGCGCCTGCGGCGTAGACGCTTATTCGACCTCCGTGTCCGAAGTCTATCAGGACCTGTTCGGGCTTGGCACATACAGCGGCAAGGGTTTGTATGAGGTCGATTCGTTTGAGGCCGCATTGGCGGGACGAGTTCCCGAAAACGCCCTGCTCAGCCATGACTTATTCGAGAGCGTGTACGCCCGCTGTGCGTTTGTCAGCGACATTGAGTTGTATGAAGAATTCCCCTCCCACACGGAAGTGGCCGCGTCCCGTTCGCACCGTTGGGCGCGTGGCGATTGGCAGCTATTGCCGTGGATTTTCGGTCCGCGCGGTAAAGGCATGCCGTTAATCGGACGTTGGAAAATGATCGATAATTTGCGCCGGACTTTTTCAGCGCCCGGCGCTTTTCTTACCCTATTAGCGGCTTGGGCGATTCCTGGCGCACCGCAGTCCCTGCTGATGGGGATGGTGTTGGCGGCAGTGGCTTTCCCCGCTTTCCAGTCGTTTATCGGCGGAGTGAGGATTCGTCCCCATATCCCGGTGCGGCACCAATTGCGCGCCATTGCAGAAAATATAATTACGGGCGTGAACACCAGCCTGGTTACGCTGACGCTGCTGGTGCAGCAAGCCATATTAATGACGGATGCGATCGTCAGCTCCTTGGTGCGGATCTATATCACCAAACGAAAATTGCTCAAATGGGTCACCGCGCTGCAAGTAAAATCGAAAGCCGGACACACGATGAAAGACCTCATCAGGCCATTGGCCAGCGTGATAATCGTGTTGTTTTTCGCCGGCTTGATCGTGCTTATATTCAATCCCGCTTCGCTTGGAATTGCCGCGCCGTTTCTGCTGCTGTGGCTACTGTCGCCAATTGCCGCCCATATCCTGAGTTTGCCGCCCAAACCGGACCCGGCTGAATCGTTAATTCCTGAGGATGCTTTACAGTTACGCCAGGTGGCAAGGCACACCTGGCGATTTTTCACCACGTTCGTAACGGAGCAGGAAAACTATCTGCCTCCGGATAATTTTCAGGAAGACCCTAATCCGGAAATTGCTCATCGCAGTTCGCCGACCAATTTCGGCCTCTATTTAATATCGACGCTTGCCGCCCACGATATGGGCTGGATTGGCCTTATCGACACCGTTGACCGGTTAGAAGCCACCTTAAATACGCTGAATAAGATGTCGAAACTGCATGGGCATTTTTATAACTGGTATGACACCTGTGATTTGCATCCATTGGAGCCTAAATATGTCTCGACTGTAGACAGCGGCAATTTGGCAGCACATCTACTGGTGCTTGTTCAGGGATGTAAAGAGTTAACGCAGCAGCCCTACCCGTTTTCCACGCTGTTAAGCGGCATTGCCGACAGCCACCGGCTGTTCGAGTCCGCACTTGCCAAAACCATCGATACCCAGCGCATGCAGATGGTGACACTGAATGATTTACAACAGAAAACGGATAAACTTCGTGCCTTGTTAGCGTGTACGCCTGCCACTCAGGAGGAATGCCTGCGTTTGTGGCGGCTGATAAAACCTTGTGCCGATAACCTGCTGGATCTGGTTCGCGCTTATGCCGCCGAGCGCGGCGATCATATAAACAGTAGCGAAATGCTGGCCTGGGCGACGCTGTTGCACAACGATATCGCTTCTCATCAGCGTGACATGGAAAATTTCGGCTCATCGATACATTTCCACCTTCCCAGTGACGACCATCAGCAGCCGGAAGCCCAGCACTGGAAAGTGCTGACTCAGCGGATAAATACCTTGGCTGAACATGCAGAACAATTGTTCGTCGAGATGGATTTTCGTTTTCTTTACGATCCTAACCGGCACTTGTTTTCGCTCGGCTATCGCGTTGAAAAAGGCGTTATCGATGACAGCTATTACGACCTGCTTGCCTCGGAAGCCCGCTTGACCAGCTTGATCGCTATCGCCAAGCGGGAAGTGCCGAGCGCTCACTGGTTTCATTTGGGGCGCAGGCTGACGCGCACCACGCACGGCAACGTGCTGTTATCCTGGTCAGGCTCGATGTTTGAATACCTGATGCCGTCCTTGGTGACTTATACGCCGCGCTACAGCCTGCTGGACCAAACCTGCCGACTGGTGGTGCAAAGCCAGATTGAATACGGAGAGCAGCGCAGGGTGCCGTGGGGCGTTTCCGAATCGGCATTTAACGGCCGCGACCGTTGGTTCACCTATCAATATTCCGCATTCGGCGTGCCGGGTTTGGGCATGAAACGCGGGCTCGCCTACGACCTGGTGATTGCGCCTTATGCCACGGCCTTGGCGGCTATGTACCACACCCGTGCGGCGGCGGAAAATTTCCAACGCCTGGAAAAGCTTGGCGCTTTGGGGCGTTACGGCTTTTTTGAAGCGCTCGATTTCACGCCATCGCGACTGGCGGAAAACCAAAAAGTGGCGTTTGTGCGTTGCTATATGGCCCATCATCAAGGCATGTCATTAGTGTCTTTGGCTAATGTGACGCTTAATGAAGTAATGCGCCGCCGCTTCCATCGCGTACCGATGATCCAGGGCGCCGAATTGTTGTTGCAGGAGCGTGTGCCGCACGGTTTTGACCTAGGCATTCCTCACTTTACCCACGCCGAGGCTGAAGTAAAGGAAATAATCCAGCCGCCCATACGCCGTTTGCTGTCACCGATGTCGATAAGTCCTTCGGCGCATTTGCTGTCCAATGGCCGCTATGGCGTGATGATCACCGCCGCCGGGTCAGGATACAGCGTTTGCGAAAAGCTGGCGGTTACCCGTTGGCGCGAAGATGTGACCCGCGATTGCTGGGGCAGCTATATTTATTTGCGTGATTTGGCGAGCGGCAAGATATGGTCGGCCGGATACCAGCCGACCACGGCAGTTCCGGATAAATACGAAGTGGCTTTTAACGAAGACCGGGCGCGCATCTCTCGCGAAGACGGGGCCATCGCCAGCAACCTGGAAATCATTGTCTCCCCTGAGGATAACGCAGAAATCAGGCATTTGTGCTTAATCAATAACGGCGCGCACAGCCGGGAAATTGAACTGACTTCCTACGCGGAAATCGTGCTGACGTCCCAGATGGCTGACATGGCCCATCCGGCGTTTTCAAATTTGTTTATACAGACCGAATACCTGCCGCAGGCGTCTGCGTTAATCGCACAACGACGGCCTCGGTCGGAAAAGGACCCACAGGTTTGGGCGGCTCATGTGCTGGCATGTAACGCCGGCGCCGGGCTACAGTATGAAACCGACCGGGTACGGTTTATAGGCCGGGGGCAAACGCTGCAAGCGCCCGCCTCAGTGACTGACGGGCATCCTCTCAGCAATACGGTCGGCGCGGTGCTTGATCCGATATTCAGCCTGCGCACGCGGGTCAGTATCGAACCGGGCTCGACGGTTCATGTGACCTTTACGACCTTAATTGCCCCGACCCGGCAGGCCGCTGAAGATTTAGCCGACAAGTACCACAACGCGGCCACTTTCGACCGGGTGTCCGACCTTGCCTGGACCCATGCGCACATTCAATTACGCCATCTGCGCATTAAATCCGATGAAGCGCAATTATTTCAGGCTCTGGCTAACCGCTTGCTGTACGCCGATCCTTCGTTGCGGACCAATGCCAGGCTTATGCATATGAACAGGCTAAATGTCACAGGCTTGTGGCGGTTTAGCATTTCCGGCGACCGTCCGATTATCTTGTTGCGGATATCGTCAACCGATGACAGGGCTATTGCCGACCAGTTAATACGCGCTCACGAATATTGGCGCATGAAGCGCCTGTCGGCCGATCTGGTGATTTTGAATGAAAAAGAAATTACCTATGCCAATGAACTACAGACTTTAATGGACAATATGGTTCGCGAAAGCAAAGCCTTTTCAACGCTTCATGAGTATGGCGAACAGGGTGAAGTCTTTGTGCTCCGTGCCGATCAGCTCAGTGAAGAAGAGCATGTGTTATTGCAAACTACCGCTCGCGTGGTGATTTTGAGCGGCCGCGGCACCTTGGCTGAACAATTGATGCACCATTCCCAGCCTGCGCCAAAGTTCACCCAGGCCAAGGCTCGGCCTGCAAAGGCTATCTATGGACAAGAGCCTTCAATCGTCCCGACCGGTCTCGAATATTTTAACGGTCTGGGCGGATTTGCCGACGACGGCCGCGAATATGTGATCGTACTGGACAAGGGCCAATGCACGCCTGCCCCCTGGATTAACGTGATTGCCAATGCCGAAATCGGTTTTACCGTATCGGAGCTGGGCAGTGGTTATAGCTGGTGCCTTAACAGCCGCTTGAACCAGTTGACGCCGTGGTCGAACGACCCGGTCGGCGACCCTCCGGGCGAACTCTTTTATTTGCGGGACGAGGAAAACGGCAATTTGTGGAGCCCAACCGCGCTACCGATTCGAGTTAATAACGCCGTCTATGTGGTTCGCCACGGCCAGGGTTACAGCCGGTTCGAGCATGTTTCTCACGGTATCCACAGCGAGCTGCTGCAATTTGTCAGTTCGGACGACCCTGTCAAAATTTCGTCCCTAACCTTAAAGAACGTTTCCGGCCGTCCCCGTAAATTAACGGTTGCCGCCTATGTAGAATGGGTGCTCGGCGCCTCTCGCACCGCCACTGCGCCTTATGTTGTGTCTGAGCTGGATCAGGAGACCGGAGCCTTGCTTGCCTATAACAGCATGGACGTCGATTTTGGTCAGCGCGTTGCATTTGCCGATCTGGCCGGGCAACAAACTGCCTGGACATGCAACAGGACTGAATTTATCGGGCGTAACGGTACTCTGGACGCACCGATCGCCTTGCGCCAATCCAAAGCGCTTAAAAATCGGGTCGGCGCGGGTCTTGACCCATGCGCGGCATTGACGACGCAGGTTGAGCTTGCGGCCGGCGCAAGCATCGAAATAACTTTCCTGCTGGGGCAAGGTAATGACCGCGACCATGCAAGCCAGCTCGTTAAGCGTTATAGAACCGCGGATATACAGCTTACCTTTGCAACCATGAAGCAGTCATGGTCTGAGACACTCGGAAAAATTCAGGTAAAAACGCCGGATAGATCGCTGGACCTGCTGTTGAACGGCTGGCTGCTGTATCAGACGCTGAGCTGCCGGATATGGGCGCGAGCCGCGTTTTACCAGGCCGGCGGGGCCTTCGGTTTCCGTGATCAGTTACAGGACAGCATGGCGCTTGCGGTGGCACGGCCCGATCTGGTCCGCGCCCATATTGTCCGCGCGGCGGGGCATCAGTTTGCCGAAGGCGATGTGCAGCATTGGTGGCACCCGCCGTCCAATCGCGGCGTGCGCACTCATTTCTCCGACGATCTTATCTGGCTACCATATGTGGTATCCCACTATGTCAAGGTCAGCGGCGATATGGCGGTACTCGATGAAATAACGCCGTTCCTGGCTGGGCCTGTACTTGAACCGGAACAGGAAGATGCCTATTTCGAACCGGCCCAATCGGACCAACAAGCCAGCCTGTTTGAGCATTGCGCCAGAACGCTGGATTTGAGCTTAAAGGTCGGAGTCCACGGCCTGCCGCTGATGGGCTGTGGGGACTGGAATGACGGCATGAACCGGGTTGGGCATCAAGGCAAGGGAGAAAGCGTCTGGCTCGCCTGGTTCCTGATTGCTACGTTATCTGAATTTGCAGTTATAGCCCAAGCGCGCGGCGAGATTGAGCGTGCCTTGCGTTGGAATGAGCACATCGGCAAATTAAAAGCCGCCGTGGAAGCTGAGGGATGGGATGGGTCATGGTACCGCCGCGCTTTTTTTGATGACGGAACGCCGTTGGGCTCCGCTTCCAATACCGAGTGCCGCATCGACTCACTGGCGCAAACCTGGGGCATTATTTCCAGCGCCGCCGATCCCGAGCGTGCGCGGCTGGCAATGAATTCGGTTCGGGAATACCTGATCCAATACGGCGACGACCTGGTGCTGCTGTTTACGCCGCCTTTCGACAAGACGCCGCTGGACCCCGGCTATATCAAAGGCTACCTGCCCGGCGTGCGGGAAAATGGCGGGCAATACACCCATGCCGCGGTCTGGTGCGTTATCGCCTACGCGATGCTGGGAGACGGCGATCAGGCGGGAGAACTGCTGCATATGCTGAATCCTATTAATCGCACGGCTAACCGCACCGGCGTCTATGCGTACAAAGTCGAGCCCTATGCGATAGCTGCCGATATCTATGCCGTGCCGCCGCATGTGCGGCGCGGAGGCTGGACCTGGTACACCGGCGCTGCGGGATGGTTTTATCGTGCGGGCCTGGAATGGATGTTGGGTTTAAATATCCGCGCCGACAAAATACATTTCAATCCTTGTATTCCGCGCGAATGGCGTAGTTATTCCTTAAGTTATCGCCACGAAGAAACCAGCTATGAGATTACCATCAACAATCCCGACGGAGTGTCAACGGGCGTGGTATCGATTGAATTGGACGGGGCGCCGCAAGAGGGAGTTGAAGGTATCCCGCTGCTACACGACAGGAAACAGCATCAAGTGGTGGTGACGATGGGCACGAAATGATCTTCGGCTGGCCGTAACCAGCGGTTTAAATGCATCGCTCCAGGCTGGAACTGAGGCCGAAAAATTATTCACCACGGAGAACACGAAGGACACGGAGATTCTAATAGGTTGAGTTCATAGAAGTAGGCCGGAATAAGCCTGTCCGCGCGTTAAGCGCAGGACTGGCGTTGCCTACAGGGATGTAGGTAAGGAGCGTGAGCAGGAGCGGAAGCTTTTCCGGCAATCGGAGCGCCGGAAACGCCCACCCTGGCTGACGCCGGGTGCTCTTACTTGTGCCCTGTGGGTATTCCGGCCTACATTCTGACTGCCGATTAGACCTTCCTGGTTTTTAAAACCTGGAAGGTCTGGTTATCGAGTTATTTCCCCCATAACGCCAGTTCCTCCTTAGCTTGCAGCACTGCCATGAGCGGGATAATCATGACCATTAACGTCCGCCAAAAACCATTTCAACTTTGCCGTCGACCAGTTTCAGGTTAGCTTCAAATTCTGTGCCTTTACCGGATTTAAAGCCTTTCAGCATCCCTGTCTCCCCTTTGCTTAATAATTTTTTAGCCATTGCCGCAGTGATTTTTTTATGCGCGACGGTTTTCCAAATCGCCATTTTGCAGCCGTTGCGCCATTCGCTACAGCTGTAAGCTTTTGCGGTTTCGATGATTTTGCCGTTACATAGCGGGCAATCGGCAATGGCTTCTTTTATAGCAGGCCGCGGCACCGGTTCGGCTTTGATATAGCCTGTTTCGCCCTGTTTATTGAGGGTCAGTTGGGCATTAAAAACTTCATCGTCCGGCTTGATCGCGTAACTTTGCAGAGTTCGGTGGTTTTGCAATAACTGGCAGGCCATGTCCCGCGTGACCGGTACACCATACAGCTGTTTCCATAACACAAACTGGCAACCGGCTTTCCAATCGCTGCACCCATAGCCTTTCCTGCCTTCAATCACAGGCTTATGGCACAGTGGGCAGTCGCCCAAACGGCTTTGGTCATAAAGCGGCCGGTCCGATTCGTCTTTGATTTTTTGGGTAAACTGGACGATTTCGGCCATGAACCGGTCGGGGTCGTAATCGTTGTGCTCTATTTTTTTGAGTTTGGCTTCCCATTCGCCGGTCATCGCCGCCGACTTTAGCCGGTCGTCGGCGATGATGGAGATCAAATGCCGCCCGGATTCGGTGCTGACCAGAGTCTTTTTTTGCCGCTGGATATAGTTCCGCTTGATTAATACTTCAATAATCGAAGCCCGGGTTGCCGGCGTGCCGAGTCCCTTTTCCTTTAAGGCTTCCTTGAGCTGTTCGTCATCGCAGGTCTTGCCGGCCGATTCCATGATGCTCAGCAAGCTGGCTTCGTTATAGGGCTTGGGCGGCGTGGTTTTGCCCTGATTTATCGAGGGTTGCTGCGGGCCGGTTTCGCCTTTGACAAAGTTAGGCAGGATTTTCAGCGTCTTATCGGACTGGCTTGACGCGTCGTTTTTGTACAAGACCTGCCAGCCGGGCGCTTCGATGATCGTACCGGTGGTTTTGAATTTTACTGTTATGTGAACAGCTTCTCCTCCACCAACCTCGCCTAGAACGGTGGTGATTTGCTTAATGCAGGGCGGATAAAACGCCGCAATAAAGCGCTGGACTATCGCCTCAAAGACCTTGGCTTCATGGCCCGACAACGTCCCCGGCAATGCGGACGTCGGTATGATCGCATGATGATCGGTGACCTTGGCGTCATTGAAGATACGGCTGCTCAGCGTCAGTTTATCCAACTCCAGCGGCTCGATTTGCTGCCCGAATTTAGCGCGTAATTTCATCAGCAAGGGTTTCATGCCCGGCTTCATGTCATTGGTTAGATAACGGCTGTCGGTACGCGGATAGGTGATGTGCTTTTTCTCGTATAGCTGCTGGGCGGCGCTCAAGGTTTGGTCGGCGGTCAGGCCGTAGCGGATGCTCATGTCTTTTTGCAGATCGGTCAGATCGTACAATAGCGGCGGGCTGAGCGTTTCCTTCTTGCCCTTGACCTCGGTAACCCGAAAATCCCGTTCCAGGATTTGGCTTAACAGCGTTTCTGCGTCAGCTTTGCGGTCGAACCGCCCGCCGACATATTGAAAATCGGTATCCCGGTACAAGGTGTGCAATTCCCAGAAATCCTTGGGCACAAAACTGCTGATATCCAAATCTTTTTGCACGATCAGCGCCAGCACCGGCGTTTGCACCCGGCCTATCGTCCATAGGCTGCCTTGCCCGCCGAACTTCAGGGTATAAAGCCGCGTGGCGTTCAGGCCGACGATCCAGTCCGATTCGCTGCGGCATTTGGCGGCGCGATAAAGACCGTCATAGGCATGGCCTTCCTGCAATTTTGTAAAGCCGTTGCGTATCGCATCATCGGTTAAGGAGCTGATCCACAAGCGTTTAAACGGTTTTTTCAGGCATCCGCTCCAAGTCAAGATGTACCTGAAAATCAACTCCCCTTCCCGACCCGCATCGGTCGCGCAGATGATTTCGTCGGCGGCCTTGAACAAGCGTTTAATGGTGTTCAGTTGTTTCTGCGCCGAGGCATCGCCCTTGGCTTTTAAGCCGAATTGTTCGGGAATGATTGGCAGGGATTCCAACGACCAGCGTTTCCATGACTTGTCATATTCATCCGGTTCCTTCAATTCGACCAAGTGACCGAACGCCCAGGTGATTTGATAGCCGTTACCCTCGAAATAGCCGTCGTGCTTGCTGTTTATGCGCAGGCATTTGGCTATATCGCGGGCGACTGAAGGCTTTTCGGCCAGGATGACTTTCATGTTATGAATTAGTTAATAAACCACGGAGGACACGGAGGACACAGAGTTTTTAATATAAGTAGTGGGATACAAGTTTTCAGCTAAGGTTCAAAGCCGGAGTGCAGGAGCGGAAGCTTTGCAAGCACCAAAAGTACGCGCTTTAGGCGGAGCTTGCACTCCAAAGTATCAGAGAACTTTATCGCTTATCTTATCACTGCATCCGACCGAATAATTACCCTCCGTGTCCTTCGTGGTGAATAAAATACTATTTGATGATCTTATAACACGGCACATATTTCTTGCCAGGCAATTTCATGCGGTGTTGCTTAACAAATGAGGCCAACAAGGAATCCATCAAGGCCATGATGTCCTCATCGCCGTGAATTTCAAAAAGCCCGTATTGCTCAATAGCGCGTATACCCCCGTCTTTTACGTTACCTGCCACGATGCCGGAAAATGCGCGGCGCAGGTTGGCGGCGAGATGGTGAGGTTCCTGGTCTTTATGCAGGGCCAGACTGCTCATGTTGGCATGAGTAGGGATAAACGGCTGTTGAAACACATGGTCGACCTTAAGCAACCAGTTGAAGTAATAGGCATCCCCTGTTTCTTTACGAAACTCGCGTACCTGCTTAATACCAGCCTGCATTTCCTGAGCAACCTGCATGGGATTGTCAATAATGATTTTGTAGCGCTGCTGCGCGGATTCTCCCAAGGTGCCGGCAATAAACCGGTCTATTTCCTCGAAGTAATCTTTCGAACAGTCCGGCCCGGTAAAGATCAGCGGAAACGGCGTGTCTTTATTTTCAGGATGCAGCAGGATGCCGAGTATATAGAGTATTTCTTCCGCCGTGCCGACGCCGCCGGGAAACACCACAATGCCATGCCCGGTACGGACAAAAGCTTCCAGGCGCTTTTCAATATCCGGCAGGATCACCAGCTCGTTGACGATAGGATTAGGCGATTCGGCCGCAATAATGCCGGGTTCGGTTATACCTAAGTATTGGCCGTTTTTGATACGCTGCTTGGCATGGCCGATGGTTGCGCCCTTCATCGGGCCTTTCATCGCGCCCGGTCCGCAGCCGGTGCAGATATCCAGGCCGCGCAGCCCCATCTCGTGGCCGACCGTCTTGCTGTAATCGTACTCTTTACGGCTGATTGAATGCCCGCCCCAGCAGACCACCATGTTCGGGTTAGTCATCGGGCGCAGAATCTTGGCATTGCGCAAGATGTGAAATACGGCGCTGCTGATGCCGTCCGAACAGCCTAGATCAAACAACGGGTTATTATTGATCTCGTCGCTGACGTAGATAATGTCGCGCAGCACCGCAAACAAATGCTCATTAATGCCTTTGATCATTACGCCGTCAACAAAGGCATGGGCGGGGGCGGACTTCACGTCCAGCTTAATTCCGCGCTGTTCCTGAACGACGTGTATCTCGAAATCGGGATAACGTTCCAACAGCTCTTTGCCGTCATCTATGCTACTGCCGCAATTTAACACCGCGAGCGAGCAGTTGCGAAACAATCGATACAAACCGCCCTGACTGGTGTCGAGCAATTTGGTTACTTCGGCCTTGGACAGCACATCCAGACGGCCTACAGGAGTGATGCGTGCGTCAACTACTTGATGTTTCATTATGTTCCTTTTAATTATGTCGGTGTGATTGCCGGCTGCATGTAGCGGTAACAATGTCGATTCACTTGGCATTCAGCGATCTACAGATACTCTTTAGTCCGGGTTAACTATCATGGGCTATAAAAAAATGAACTCGATCACTAAAAAAATGCTGCTCATCGGTGTTGTACTGCTGCTTTCCGCCTGCGCCCATGACTCACATCAATACGCGTATTATCCCAGCAACACGGCCTATAGCAGCGGATATACCATTATGCACAGAAACTATTATGGCGAAAGACCGGATCACTATGATAATGGCTATCGTCAGGAAAATAACCATTTTCCCCATCAGCATCATCATGATCAATACAGTGCCAAGCAGCGCTGGGGCGGTAATTATCAAGCCCCCCGGCACCAGCAGCATGACAGGGATCATGATCATCGCTCTAATGACGATAATAATCGCCTCAAATACGGAAACAGCCGCCAACATAACGATGGCGGCAACGGGCGCCGCAACAGTTTCTACCGCAAGGACTACCATCACTGATTTGACTGTCAATAAACGTCCACTATAGGTTTAGGCTTTAAAGCACTAGCCTCTAAATTATCAATGGCTATACTGGGGATTAGCCTCTATAATGGCAGCTAGTAGACAGTACTCCGCACAAACGCGAGGCTTATACTTAAATTTTTCATGTTATTCGCACTTTTCAGAAATTCCATTCGCTTTTCTTTTTAAATTGCCCGGCATGATTTGCAATCAAACATTTTCATTGATTTATATAGGTAATTTATATGGCAACAGGTACTGTTAAGTGGTTTAACGAAGCAAAAGGTTTTGGTTTTATTTCTCCTAGCGATGGTAGTGCAGACGTGTTTGTACACTTTTCTGCAATCGCAAGCGATGGCGGCTACCGCACATTGGCCGAAGGCCAAGCAGTTAAGTTTGACGTAGAATCAGGCCCTAAAGGCCCACAAGCATCACAAGTAAGCGCAGCTTAAAACTCGCCTTACTTTTCAATACCCAACCCCGTTTTCGATAAGTTAGCGGGGTTGTGGCATATCCGGTTCATCCGGCCAATCAACTCACCCCCTAATTTAGGACATGTCTTTTGAAACGAATTTTTGTAGGAAACTTACCTAGCGAAGCCACTGAAGAAACTGTACAGGCTTTATTTTCCGAATACGGAAAAGTCCGCTCCATTCAACTTGTTTCCGATATCTTTAGCGGAAAATGCCGGGGCTTCGGCTTTATCGGCATGGAAGGCCACGAAGCAAGAGCCGCTATAGCCGGACTTGACGGCAATCTGTATTGCGGAAAACCTTTAAAAGTCAAATTTGAAGATACGACTGCCGGTAAAAATGGCAGACGGCATTGAAACATTCATGACACAAAGCTCACCATCCTCTGATGACTCTACTGTCTTAGTAGTAGACACGGGAATATAGCAGAGCTATCCTGGCGACCTGCTCGTCGGTCGCCCCATCAACCCTTCCCTGAGCGCATTAATGACCTTGCATTTTCAGGATTTTTTTGAAACCTTATTCATGCTCGCTGCCTGAATAATCATTTCAACAAAAAGTTCAGCCATTGCTCAAATGATCGAGCACCTCAGGTTTCTACAACTAAGATTTGAGAATAAATTCCTAAGCCTACTTTTCCCACAGGCGCATCCCATGCACTTTTATTTCAGCCGCATAATCTCAAAGCCTCACTCCAACTATAAAAACGCCGCTAAAATTTTATCTGCTTTGAATCCAAGCATTTGATACTTGATGTAATATTTGCGCCGAATCATACATTGCTTACAATCCAAAAAAGCTTAAGGAGCGAATAGTTTGACCATCTATTTTCAGCTTATACATAGAGTTACCCACAAAAAGCGCGGACAATCCTGAACAATAATATTTCATTCAAAAAGAAGGAAAAAGCATAACAGCTACGAAGTTTTTATTTATCTGGTTCCCAACGCGCGCGGTAGAACCAGAAGATAGTGTGCGCCAGCTAAGAAATAATACGCCGCGTGGTGGTTGGGCAACTGCAATTAACTGATCCAAACTTAAATAAACAAATTTGTACGACACAGGAGGCTAAAGCATTACAATATAGTTTCGATTCGATATTTATTGTCGCGGCGAAAAGTCTTTCACTAAATTTGAAAGTTACTCAAACCAATAGCTAATAGGAACTCTACGTAATGACGATCCGATTGTCTTCAGGCAAAAACCGTGCATCGCTAACATCAATGTTTTTAATCACAAGCACTCTGATAGTCGCAGGGTGTGCCACCACTGAGAAACGCGCCGAAACCTCAATCGATTTTGCTTCGACTGAAGCGAACCAAGTCGATCCGTATGAAGGCTTTAACCGGTCCGTTTACGGCTTTAATATGGGATTAGATAAATATTTTTTTAAACCGGTTGCCAATAGTTACAAATTTATCACTCCTGATTTCATAGAAACCGGGGTGAGTAATTTTTTCAATAACTTGAAAGGCATCAATGTTGTGCTAAATGACGTCCTTCAAGGTAAATTTCAACAAAGTGCTTCAGATGCTGGTCGTTTCTTAACCAATACCACTATCGGTATTGCTGGATTGGTTGATGTTGCCAGTGAATTCGGTCTGAAACATAACGTCGAGGACTTTGGACAAACGTTGGCCGTTTGGGGTGTTTCAGAAGGCGCTTACCTGGTTCTACCTATCATGGGACCTACCACCATTCGTGATGGTGGAGGATCGATCATCGATAAAGCGGCAAACCCAGGAACCTACGTACCGGGCACCGGCATTCTCGAAGGCATCAATGATCGAGCCAACGCCGAAGGTGCGTTGAACTTTATCGACGAGGCAGCCTTGGATCCATATGTATTTACCCGTGAGTCCTTTCTGCAATATCGCCAACACTTAATCAACGATGGTAAAAGTGACAGCCATAGCTATGACTGGGATGTTGATAGCGACGTCGAAAATTCTGCCGATGTTGACGCAAATAAATCCACAGTCATTAAGTCAACTGTCGACGCTGCTTACAAGGCGGATAATGAGGCAGAGTCATCTATGCAATCCACCAAGATGACTAAAGCCAATAGTTCAGCCTTTGACGACATGCTTAAATCCTTTGAGGAAGCCTCGATTAAAATGGATCAATTGAACTAAAATATGATAAAAATCAAATTAGCTCTAATGGATTGAATTTTTTAATCAATAACATATAAAAGTGTGGCCGTTTTTTCTCGCTAAACACGGCCACACTTTTGGATAGAGTTACGACATCAACAAATAAGATAGGAGAGCGCGCATGAAAGCTAAGAATATGACACCACTTTTCTTTATTGTTGTACTTTTGTCCGCCTGAGCAACAGAAAATGTGCCCCAGCCGCAAAGTTGGGCAAAAGCAGTACAAACGGCGGATACCCAAGACGCACATCTGCGTCTTGCCAATCATTACGAAGAAATTGCGAAAACGCTGGATGCCGATGCACAAGAAGAACGAGAAATGTTGAATGAGTATATGGCCAGGCCATGGAAATACGGAAAAAGAATTCAGGATCTAAAATCCCAAGCTGGCGCTATGGTTCGCGATCTGGAGATGGCGGCGAAAGAAAGCAGGCAAATGGCGGAATACCATAGGCAGATGGCTGCTGAGTAACAGCAAATCCCCGAAACTTCTATCGCATTCCCCGCGCGCTACGTTGGGAATGCAGTCCAGCCGCGCTACGCCGTAAATCATAACCAATCCTTAAAAACGGAATTTATCACGGTAAGCCCAGCATAATTCCTGGTGCTGAAGCCAATGCATAGTTTCATCGCTAGCCTCTCGTTTTACCCGATTGTAATAGGTATGGTCCAGCTTTTGCCAGAGTGCCTGTTCGTCATACGGAAAAGTCCGTTCCATTCAACTTGTTTCCGATATCTTTAGCGGAAAATGCCGGGGCTTCGGCTTTACCGGCATGGAAGGCCACGAAGCGAGAGCCGCTATAGCCGGGCTTGACGGCAATCTGTATTGCGGAAAACTTTTAAAAGTTAAATTTGAAGATACGACTAGTAAAAACGGCAGACGGCATTGAAACATTCATGACACAAAGCTCACCATCCTCTGATGACTCTACTGTTTTAGTAGTAGACACGGGAATATAGCCGAGCTATTTACCGGTCGCCCCAATCCCGGACAACCATAGCCCCTCCACTTAAGGACATCAATGTCTTGCATTTGCTGACTTTTTAAGGCTCGCGGCTCCTTATTAAAGCCTCACCTCTTTCTCTCCTACGGCCTTGCCGAAAGCTTTATTCCTACCACTTATCATGCACTTTTTCAGGGCGATAAACGCATCCTGTTAATTAAATGGTTGAGGCTCTAAATTTCAAAAAATAAAGCTTGACAGCAAATTTACGAAGAAGCTTTTTCCACAAGCTTGCTCAGTATCTTTTTGCACCGAAATCCTGTCGAAATAACTTGACTGCATCTTATAAAAAAACATCGGTAAAACCAGGATTACGTGAGCTAACTTATTGATAGTTAAACCCATGATTACCCACATCCGCATACCGGCTACAATCTAACCAATCTAACAAAAAAGCTTAAGAAGTGAATAGTTAGGACGCTTATTTCCAGCTTAACCACAGAGTTATCCACAGAAAATGTGGATAACCTTGATCTGTAGAAGAGCATCAATTTTTATTAGCTTATGCCAATAAATGTTGATTCAGGCGACAAACTCTTTGCTCATCTAGCTGCTTCAATCACCTGCCAACAGCCTTATTCCTGCTTGTCATTTACTAAATCATAGGTGATATCCGGGTTAAATCCCATCGGCCAATAAATTGCCGCCGCAGGTGGCCAGAATATTGAAACGGTACGGAATTTTGTCCTTAATTTACCTTCTTTGACAACCTGCCCCCCTTTCTCTAAACGGTAAGGAATGCCCCCTTCAGGCGGAACACCGGCAGCCGTCCAGAAAAACGGCTTGGTGGTGACCTTGCCGTCAGCCTTGATGTCAACCGGTTCGGGTCTTTTGTAAACATAAAGATCAGTGCCGGGCGGCACTTTGAACGTTCCTGTAGTAGTACAGCCTGTGGCTAAAACCAATAAAGCCAAGGCTAAACATGTTTTTCTTATCATTGTAGTTCTCCAGGTTGAATGGGACGTTAACCATCCCAACGCTTAAAAATCAAAGAGGTATTGATGCCCCCAAAAGCAAAATTGTTACTCATTACATAGTCGCAATCGAGCTTGCGGATATCCTCTTTAATATAGTCCAGCCGGGCACATTCAGGGTCAATGTTGTCAAGATTGGCCGTGGCATGAAACCAGCCTTCATTCATCATATTGACCGTCACCCAGGCTTCCAGCGCACCGCAGGCGCCCAGAGTATGGCCGGTAAAACTTTTTAGCGCACTGATCGGCGTTTTATCGCCGAATACCGCAGCAGTCGCATGACTTTCGGCGACGTCGCCATGGCCGGTTGCCGTGCCGTGCGCACTGATATAGCCAATATCGGATGCCGACAGTCCGGCATCCTGCAAGGCCAGACGCATCGCGACCTGCATACTGTCACTGTTAGGCTGGGTAACGTGCAAACCGTCCGAATTGGTGCCGAAACCCACCAACTCGGCATGGATACGAGCGCCGCGCGCCAAGGCATGTTCCAGTTCTTCCAATATCAACGTGCCGGCACCCTCGCCGATGACCAGTCCGTCACGATCACGATCAAAAGGCCTGGGGCTTTTATCAGGTGTTTCATTCATCAGACTGGTGGCAAACAAAGTGTCGAATACGGCGGACTGGATAGCCGACAACTCGTCGACACCGCCCGCCACCATCAGCTTTTGCTGGCCGAATTTTATCGCCTCATAGCCATAGCCGATGCCTTGGCTGCCGGAAGTGCAAGCGCTTGATGTTGTGTAAATCCTGCCGCTTATGCCGAAAAACAGGCTAATATTGACCGGCGCGGTATGGCCCATCATCCTGATATAGGAAGTGGCATTCAAGCCGCCGGTAGCATGATTAATCAGCATATTACCGAATTCGGCGATAGCGTCGGGACTGCCCGAGGAACTTCCATAGGCAACGCCCATCAGCCCGCTTTTGAGGCAATCGTCATGCAATAAACCGGCATCGCTCAGCGCCAATTCGGTTACATAAGTTGCCATCATCGCGTTACGCCCCATACATCGAGTTTGCTTGCGCGAATAATGCTCAGGCTTGGTGAAATCGACAGGCGCTCCCAAGCGGGTATTTAAACCCTGGTACTTGTCCCAGTCCTGCATAAACTGAATACCCGTAGACTGGTTTTTAAGGCGCTCCGCAACTTGCGACCAGTCGTTGCCTATCGGCGAGATTCCCGCCATGCCGGTCACTACCACGCGTTTCAACATAAGCCACCATTAACGGAAATAACCTGACGGGTAACATAGGCGGCATCTTCGGACATTAAAAAAGCCACCACCGCCGCAACCTCTTTGGCGCTCCCGACCCGGCGTGCCGGAATCATTTTTTTGATTTCTTCCAGCGGCAATTCGCTGAGCATTTCCGTCTCGATAAGGCCAGGAGCCACACAATTGACGGTAATGTCGCGCTTTGCCAGCTCCAGAGCCAATGCTTTGGTCGCGCCGATAATACCGGCTTTTGCCGCGCTGTAATTGACCTGGCCGCGATTGCCCATCAGCCCTGAAACCGAGGACAAGGTAACGATGCGGCCGGGCTTGCGCCGCCTGACCATCGGCATCACCACCGGCTGCAAAACATTGTAAAACCCGTCGAGATTGCTGTGAATGACGCTGTCCCACTGTTCGCCGGTCAGCGACGGAAAAGCGTTATCGGCAGTAATGCCGGCATTGCATACTACGCCGTAATAAGCGCCGTGGTCTTCAATATCCTGATTGATTTGCTCGCTGCATTGCGCTCGGTCGGCAATATCGAATTGTAAAACGCGGGCTTGCCGGCCCAGCTGTTCGATTTCAGCTTGAACCGCATCGGCTTGTGCACGTTGGCTGCGGCAATGGATGACCAGGTCAAAACCCTGTTTAGCCAGATATAACGCGATCGCTTTGCCGATACCCCGGCTGGAGCCGGTCACTAAGACAGTTTTATTCATAATGTACTCATGTGTTATTTCAATACTTCATCTCGTTTTAGGCGGGAAACATGCCGGTATGCAGACCTTCCAGGTTTTTACTGGAGCCGCTCCCGGCGGCTCCAGCACTTCTGACCTCCATGGATGGAGGAAATGCCGAGGATTGCCTGGAGCAATCTCGGCCGCCATCCATGGCAGTCGTAAAACCTGGAAGGCCTAACTCGCGACGTTTTCGACAGACGGTACTGTCTCATATGTTGCCCAGCGGAGGCTGATAAACATTCAGGTTGGCCGCAATGTCCACACCTTCACCCAGAATCCGGCACTCGAAAACGCCCAAGCCGTCATCCTGCATGATTTTTTCCACTCGTACCGTCAACGTTGCACCGACCTCAAACGCCGCAACATTACTGCTATAAAACCGGGTTCCGAGCAGAAACCCCAGCCGTATCGGCTCGTTGGCCTGTTTTGCTTTCATGCCGACATACGCGGCTATCGTTTGCGCCATGTATTCAATGCCGGCCCATGCAGGAACGGTTGGGCCATCGCACAATAACCCATCGCCTCGCACCGCCAGTTCGGCAGTCAAGCCCTGCTCGTCATAATCGATAATGCGGTCCAGCAATACCATGCTGCCGCTATGCGGAACCAGCTCGCTAACCTCCAGTATGCCTACTGTTGGTGCTCTCGATCGCTGTTCCAGATGCGATCTTACCGTCTGCTTCCTTGGCGTCTTAACGACTGCATCGATGCCGTCATCGACAACGTCGCTCATGCTCGCTCCACTACAATAGACAAGTTATTGCCGCCAAAGGCAAACGAGTTGCTCTGACAGGTTTTGATCCTGCGCCCCAAGGTTTCGTTCTTTTTCACCAGATTTAACGCAGGCAGTGCCGTATCCGGCTCATCGTCGTTGACATTGGGGATCAGCGCGCCCTGCTCGTCATCCTGGGTCAGCAACAACCAGCAAAACGCCAATTCCAAGGCAGCGGCTGCGCCCAGGGTATGCCCGGTCATGCCTTTGCTGGAACTGGCCGCCACCTTCGGCCCGAACACGGCATTAACGGCTTTGCTTTCCATTGCATCGTTCAACACCGTGGCTGTGCCGTGCAGGTTCAGGTAATCGATCTGTGCCGGTGTTTTCCCCGCATCCTTCAAGGCATTCTGCATGGCTTTGATCACATCGGTTGCGTCCGGGTCAGGCGCGGCAAAATGATAGGCATCGCTGGTTGCGCCTATGCCTTGCAATATCACCGGACCGGGCTCTTTACTCAGCACAAAAAGGCTGACCGCTTCACCGATATTGATGCCGTCACGGTGTAACCCAAACGGCTTGCACAGCCCGGTGCTAATGGACTCCAGCGCTGCAAAGCCGTTAATTGTCAGCTCGCATAAGCTGTCGGCCCCGCCCACGATGACCGCATCGCATAGGCCCTGCCTGATTAACCGACGCGCCGAGGCAAGCGCCTTGCCGCTGGACGAACAGGCTGTGGAAACCGTATAGGCCGGGCCTTGCACGTCCAGGACATCCGCCAGGAAATCCGCTCCGGCGCCCATTTGCTGCTGTTTGTAATGGAATTGATCCGGCAACACGCCTTGGTCCGACCAATAATCCAACGCAAGCTCGGTGTTGCGCACTCCCGACGTGCTGGTGCCCAGCACAACGCCGATGCGGTCAGCGCCGAATCGGGCCTTCATGGCATTCACTGTCGGTTCGATCTGGGCTAATGCCGCCAGCAGCAGGCGATTATTGCGGCAGTTGTAAATGCGGTAACGTTCTTCAATCTCCGGCAGATCGGCAGTAATGGCGCCGACCATGCAGCGGGTCCCAAACTCATCGCTAGACGCCAACCCCGAACGATCACCGGCCAGCAGGCGCTTTAAAACTTCAGGTTTGCTGTTGCCGACCGCAGACAACAAACCTAAGTCATTCAGATACAAGGTCATAACTTATGGTTTTAATATTCAGGCGGTAATTGTACTGAAAATTGACCAGTTCCACAGCCTTAGGCCAAACCGGATCGGGAGATAAATAATTAACTTCAACTTGTTTTTTATTCCTGACTATTAAAATGCGTTTATTTTCGGCGGTTTCCAGTCGCCATTCGGCCGGGAGTATTTTTTGCAGCTCGGCAATCGGCCAATAAACCAGTTGCAGATCGCTGATGATAAATTCCGGGGAGACCGACTCCGGCAACAACGGGCTTTTATCCGATGCCACCGCATGACCGTCGTAGGTCAAGTTGAATAAACTCAAGCCATCGTTGCTGAGTCCGGCCATCGCGATATGCTGTGCATCCAGCTCCAGAACCGCCAACAGGGATTCCTGCCGATCCGCCCACACCGCGTTGATTTGCTGCACGATTCGTCTGGCCGGGCCTAAGGGCTGCGCCATCGGCATCAGTTCCGGCCTATTCGCGGCTTGCTTCGGCTGCATCAGCGTACAGCCGGACAGCCAGAGCAAAAACATAGCGCTGAAAATCCTTATCGGCATAGTTCAACCAGGGTATCCAATTTGGGACGGGCATTTTCACCTCGTTCCCACGTGCCGCGCTTATCGTTATACACAAGTGCCTGCGCAACGCCGTCATGCCTCTCGCTCCCACGCGCTACGTCACGTATACGCAAGATATTCGTGGCTCGCGGCGTAGCGCGCCTTGACTGCGTTCCCACGCAGCGCATGGGAACGAGAAATAATAACCTTACCGGCATAACTCAACCAGAGTATCCAACCGGGGACGGGCATTTTTGACGTAGGGATTATTTTCGTCCCAGGCATAACCGGCCAAAATTGAACTGATCATCGCCTTAACTTCGGGCTGTTGCCCCGGATGGAAGATCACATCCTGAAAGCGGCCATCATACCAGGCATCGACAAACACCCGGAAGGTATTGACGCCGCGCTGCAAGGGCTCGGCATAGTCTTGCTGCCAGTCGACAGCTTCATTGTTAAACTGTCTGGACAACACATCCGCAGCCAGGCTGGCCGATTTCATCGCAATGGTAACGCCGGACGAAAACACCGGGTCAAGGAATTCGCCGGCATTGCCCAACAGCGCATAACCTTTGCCGTACAGGCTTTTAACATTGGCGGAATAACCGACGATGGTGTTGATTTTGTCATCGAACACGGCGTTCTGAAGCAAGCCGGTCAAGCTGGGGTCTTGATGGATGATATCTTTCAAGGCCTGGTCATTGCTGTCCCAGCCTTGAAGAAATGCCGGTTCGGCAACCACGCCAACGCTGCTGCGTCCGTTGCTGAACGGAATCAGCCAATACCAGACATCCTTATGCTCGGGGTGCACGGTGATGCGGATTTTGTTCCTGTCCCACTGCCCTTCCCCGATACGATCTTCGATATGCCCGAACAGGGCTTGTCTGACCGGAAATCCGGAAGGCGACTCCAACTCCAGCAACCTGGGTAAAATACGCCCGAAACCGCTGGCATCCAGCACAAAATCGGCATGGTAAGTCGCAACTTCGCCGTGCTGGTTGCGCACTGTCAGCTCCGGCCGGTCGGCTGTAAAATCGGCCGCCAGCACCTCCATTTGCCACTGGATATCAACGCCCATGCGCGCGGCTTCATCGGCAAGCAGCTTGTCGAACCGGCCGCGCTGCACCTGAAACGTGGTGCCCATGCCGGGGCTGAATTTGTCTTCAAAGGAAAACTCGGTTTGCAGCTCTCCGCGCACGAAAGACGCGCCGTTTTTATACTGGAACCCGGCATTGTTTAACGCCCCCAGCATCCCGGCCTGCTTGATGAATTCCATGCATTGCGGCAACAGGCTTTCGCCGATACTGAATCGAGGAAACAGCTGGCGCTCCAGAATGGTCACTTTAAAGCCCTGGTTTTGCAGCAGAGCACCGGCTATGCTGCCGGACGGGCCTGCGCCGATGATGATAATTTCGCCTTTGTTATTCTTATTGCCTGTCATATTATTTTTTATATTCCTTAAGCCCAATCAATGGCGCGCAGAGCAGCGCCGTTACAATACCCGCCGTTACGGTAAACCCGAAAGCATGCACGATCTCGGTGGAACTTATCGCCAACAAGCCGAACGCCAGCAAAGTTGTTACTGCCGAAAGCGTAACGCCCAATGAGGTGCTGACGCGCCTATCGCCCGCCATGAAAAAGAACAGCCCGTAATCGACGCCGATGCCCAGAACCAGCAACAACGCAAACAGGTTAAACAGGCTGAACAACTGGTCGAACCAGCCCAGCATGGCTAACGAAACTGCCAGCGCCACAACCGGCACCGACATGATGGTTGCACTGTTTCGCCAACCGAACTTGACGCCCAAGCCCAGTGTAGCCAGACAAAAAGCCACCAGCAACAAGCCGCTGGCCCTGATCCGATAACGCGCGAACAGCGACGATACCGACTCGACCTGATCCACCCAGGCTACGCCCGGCAAATTTTGCAACATTGATAGTGCGCTGATATCGCTGATGCCGGTTAAGGTAACCGTGCTTTGGCAACGGCCCTCGTCACAGCCTAGCCACAACTGCCGCTTGCTTTCATCGGCAGCCGCCAGCCACTCCGGCAAGGCCAGCGTATTGCGTTCTGCCTCGGCAAACTGCTTGTGCTCGGCTTTCACTGCTGCCGGATCAAAGCCAAGATCGTTCATGTAACGCTCGAGCAAGCCTGAACCGTACAGCTTATGCTTTAGCAGCTGATAATTTTGCTGCTGCTGGCTTGCATCAGGCCAATAGTTGCTCAAGCCTTCATAAGCAGACAGCGCTTTTTGCTGTTTTAACGCGCCCAGGCGTTCAAGCAGTCTTTGTTCGTTTTGATGCCAGTCGGCTTGATCTTTCCCCGACACCAGAAAAAACTGGTTGTCAGGACTCATCGGAAATAAAGACCGGATTTTATCGGCGGTGCGGAGTAGCTCGGCCGGGGGCGATTGCAGCAAGCGCACATCATCCTGCGGCTTCAGCATCCACAGGCCGCCCGCGATAAAAACCGCCAGCATCAAGCCTAGCCAGCGCCGGTTTTTGCTTACCCAAAGCGGCCAGTGTTGCTCCCAATAGGTTGTCAGCTTAAGTATGCCCGGCTGATGATCGAATGCGAACCCCGTTAGCAGCAACGGAAACAGCATCACCACCGTCAGCCAGGCGAACAGCAAACCCATAGCGGAAAATAACGCCACCTCCTGCAAGCCTGGAAACGGCGAAAAGCCCAAGCCCGCATAACTTAACAGGTTGCTCATGAGCCCTAAAGACAGCCCCGGCAAAATAAATTTTAGGCCTTTCCTGGGATTCCAATCCTTCTCTCCGAAACTGTCGCACAAAAAATGTTGCGCATAATCATCGGCAACGCCGATCAGGCTGGCGCCGAAAACCAAAGTCAGGATATGTATCTTGCCGAAAAACAGCACGCAAATAACCAACGCGGCAAGCAGGCCGCTGCCGATTGCGAGGCTCGATAGCAGCAACGGCCTGACGCTTCGGAAAGTCGCCCACAGCAGCACGATAATGCCAAGACTGGAGCCTATGCCGACCGTGGAAATTTCCTGTTTGGCCGACTCAGCGCCATGCGCGGTAAACAATGCCATGCCGGAAACCAGCAGCTCTCCGCCGTCCGCTTTGATTTGCCCGGTTGCGCTGTTAACCAGGCTGGACAAGGTTTCCAGCTTATCCAGCTGCAACCTTTTATCCTGTAGATCGGTTAACAACAATGCCCAAAACCGGTGCTGATCGGACAACACGACGATGCCCTGCTCCAGGTTCAACTTGACCGGGTTTTGTGCGCTGAAATAGCGACTGAAGATCAACGACGGATCGCGCTCAAGATCGGCCGCCTGCATCTGTCCGATGGGGCTGTTGAGTATCTCCAGATTTTGCCGGATTAAAGCTTCCGGATTTTTAACCAGCATCTCTTGGGTTTGCGCATCCAGCAACTGATAGCGGTAAAGAAACAGTTGCCGGTATTGCTCGATATATTGCTGTTGGGGAAACTCCAGCACCACCTTGTTAAACAGCCGGCTTTGTTCCAGCTGCTGTTTAAGCTTTTGGGCATGGCCGATAGCCTCCTGAGATGTCGCCGCACCCGCCAGCCAGATCATTTTCCGGTTATTCAACTCATTATGTTGCCGGGTGGCTTTAGCGATTTCAGGCTGCTGTTCGCTGCTTGGCAATAATGCCAAAAAGCTTGTTTCCAGCCAGTCTTTAGTCAACGCCTGGCTGCCGAGAATACAAATAACCAGCATCCCGACCAGCCAAAGCCCTGCGGTCAGCTTAGGGTGATAAACGTTCAAAATCGGCTTCCTGTTCACCGCTTAACTGTGCAGGGTGGGTAATGTTAGTGAAGGTTATACGGGTGATGTTGCCGCCCGCTTCGCGTATTTCCAGATTACGCAGCTCAGTGTCGCCCGACAGTACCATCGTGCTAATAATTTTTTTTAGCATCTCATCCTTGGGGATTAACTCCAGCTGCCAGGACGATTTTTGATCGGTTCCGATGATGTTAAAGCCCTCGGTTAGCGCCGATATATCGCCGCCCAGCATGGCCTTGAAAACCTTGCCGAAAGCCGCCGGCACCGCTTGCTCGCCCTGCCCGGTCAGTAGTTTGGACTCGTTGACCAGCAGCAATGAAGCCACCGGCGTCAGGGTTTTCCAGATGACGCCCTTGTTCTGGTGATACGTAAACGTACCCGTAGAAATTAAAGGCTTGTGCAAAACTTTCAGGTGTTTTTGCTGGTGGAAGTCCCCTTGGGCGATCGGCGTTCTCGCCAGGCGTGCGGTGATCTCAGTCAATACCGCTTCGCCTGCTATGCCTTGGCCGAATGCCAATAAATACAGCAGCAGCGCTTTTAGTAAAATCAAGAAGCCTCCAGGCCGAGCTTTTCAAACAACACCGCAGGCGAGACAAAACACATCTCCCGCGTTGCCATGTCAACAGCCACCTGGATGCTATGGCCTTTGGTCAGCCTTAAGCCTGTGCCTTTATCAGTGATCAGGTAGTTCATTTTCAGGCGGTTTTCCCATTCGACGATTTGGGCTTTAACGGTAATAGTCTGCCCGAACACCGCGGGCCTCGCATAACGGACGCCAATATCAATGACCGGCCACGCATAACCGGAGTCGCGCATTTGCGGATAGTTGTAATCGATTTTTTCCAGCAACGCACAGCGCGCGATTTCGAAATACTTTACGTAATGTCCATGCCAGACCACTTCCATCATGTCGACATCATGGAAGGGGATTTGTAGATCAATTGAAGTTTGATAAATCATTAATTATCTCGTTCCCACGCGCCGCGTGGGAATGCAGTGTAAGGCGCGCTGCTGTGCCGCGAATCGCAGCCGATCCTTTTATGTAAACAGAACAAAGTTCCGCAGCTGTAGGTAGCACACAGTTCGCCCTACCCGACTCACATTCTGCTTGTTAAATATTTTTAGCTTAATGGCAGTGACGCAACCCGTGGGGACGAGAGAAAATCATTCTTACCCGGTTCAGCGCTATATATTATCTCATACCTTACAAGCCTATTCCCTTCAATGTAACCGCAGGCAAAATCAAAGTGACCAGTGATTTCCAAAAACCGGAAACTACGTTGCCTGAAGTATAATATCCACCACATTCATAACTTATAAAGGCACCGCTATGCACGTTACCTTAGTTCATGTTCAAGTAGACCCCGCTCACATTGATGACTTTATCACCGCCACACGGCTCAACCACGAAGCTTCTATTCAAGAGCCCGGCAACCGCCGATTCGACGTATTGCAATCCCCCGAAAATCCCGGCCAGTTTATCCTTTATGAAGCCTATGTTTCCGCCGAAGCGGCTGCGGCCCACAAGGAAACAGCACACTATTTAACCTGGCGCGATACCGTAGCATCGTGGATGGCCGAACCGCGCCAAGGTATCCATTACCATGGACTTTTCCCGCAAGGATAAAACTATGCAATTTGCTTCTTTCTCTATCTCGCGTTTGCCGCGCATCAGCTACGGCAGCGGCCGCATCAACGAAGTCCCTGCGCTGGCAGCAAGCTACGGCCGCACCGCCTTGCTGGTCACCGGCAAGCAATCGTTCTGTGCGACGCCGCGCTGGCAAGCTTTCACCCAAGCGCTGGAAAGCAAGGGCACCAACTGGCTGCATTTCACCGTTTCCGGCGAACCGTCGCCGATGCTGGTCGACCAAGCGGTAAGCCGGTTTCGCAATGAAAACGTCGACATCGTCATCGCCATCGGCGGCGGCAGCGTGCTCGATGCCGCCAAAGCGATAGCAGGACTGTTGCCGCACGGCAATTCGGTCATGGATCACCTAGAAGGCGTCGGCAAGAACGTCCCCTACCAAGGCCCCAGCACCCCGTTTATCGCCGTCCCCACCACGGCAGGAACCGGCAGCGAGGCAACCAAAAATTCGGTGCTGAGCGTGCAAGGCCCTGACGGCTTCAAAAAATCCTTCCGCGATGAGTGCCTAATCCCCGAATACGCAGTAATCGACCCCGATTTGTTAGCGAGCTGCCCACGCGAACTGGTCGCAGCCGACGGTATGGATGCGTTCACCCAACTGCTGGAATCCTACGTCTCGCTGAAGACCAACCCCTTTGTTGACGCGCTGGCCTGGAGCGGTATGTCTGCGGTCAAAGAAGGCTTTTTCGCCGCTTGGGAAGGAAACGAGCCGTCGGCCAGCCATGGCCGCGCCGCGATGGCTTATGCGGCTTTGCTGTCCGGCATTACCTTGGCTCAAGTCGGCCTGGGTTCGGTACACGGCTTGGCCTCGCCGCTGGGCGCTTACTTTCCTATCCCGCACGGCGTGGTCTGCGGCACATTGGTATCCGCCGCGACCGAGGTCAATATCAAGGCCATGCAGCAGCGCGAACCGCAAAGCCCTGCTTTGGCTAAATATGCGCAAGTCGGGCGGTTGCTGACCGGCCGGGATGAGCTTGATGACGCTGCGGCGCGTTCGGCGTTAATCGCCCTGCTAGCCGAGTGGAGCGAACGGCTGCAATTGCCGCGTCTTAATGGCTATGGCATCAGCGAATCGGATTTCCCGATGATTGTGGCTAATAGTCGCGGCAGCAGTATGCAGACCAATCCGATTGTGCTGACGGATGAGGAGATTAATGGCATTTTAGTGGAGAGGCTTTGACTTAGTAGTTCGGAGTAGAATGTGCTGAACAAAGTGAAGCGCATCTTCCGCGATTGATGCGCTTTGTACCTCAGCACATCCTACGCACTAATCCGATTGTGCTGACGGATGAGGAGATTAGTGGCATTTTAGTGGAGAGGTTTTGAGCTAGAGCACATCATACGCACTAATTTATTAGATTGCCTTTTGTTTTTTGAGAACACGAACGACTTCTCCCAGTAGTTGATCGAGCGGCGATCTGAAATCGACTTGTGTGAAGTGAGGGAGATCTTCCTTGCTTCGAATGGGAACGTGCAAAAGCCGTCTGCTACATTCCGAAGTGAATTGTGAAGGTGCTCCATGTGCTTCTTAAATGACTTGGTTGATTGATAGTTATTTGCCACTTCACCGAAGGTATTAAACTCAAAAATCGGGGGAACGTGGTCAATGACGGCCCGCACAAGAAAAGCAATCGAAAGGTAGTTGCGATTTCGGCTCGCGGAGTTCAACTCGTAAAGGAGCGCGAGAAGCCGGGTGAAATCGAAGTTCGGACTGTGGGCTTCAGATAGTTGCGTCAGTCGTTGTTCCGATACATACGGCGCAATATCAAGCGAAGACTGCTCGACTCCTTCGTACAGCATACGATCAGCAGGACTAAATGTCAGTTCTGTTGATGGAGCGCCGTACGAAGAATAGTATTCAAGTGCTCGAGCTTTGTGAACCCCGAGATGGTGTAGGACGTCTTTCAGTGGGACGCCAAGAAGTTCTAGATGACGAATGTATGCATGGCGGAGCGATCGCAAGCTATAGTTGCCTACTACGTTTGCAGCACGTTGTCCTGCTCTCCATGCACGCTGAAGCATTTGCTCACCCAAAAGCCCGTCGGACTTTGATGGAAAGATGAATTGATCTGGGCTGCTTGCCTTAGCAATGCCTCTAAGATCATCGAGCACAAAGCGCGGAATAGGAACCCAGCGAACCACCTTACTTCGCTGTGATTGAACATGGATTTTGTGCGCCTGAAAATCTATGTGCTTAACCTTTAGTGAACGCACGTCTTGCAATTCCAACCCCATTCCGTACATGCACTTAAGTGCTGTTTGAAGCTGTTTGTTATTCACCTTCTCAATAACACTAAGAATCTCTTGCTGAGTTGGAATTGACGCCTGCGGTCGCGTTAGTTTGATTTTTGGGACTACGTCAGCCAAATCTTTTCGCCGAAGGATTTCCCGAAACATAAACCGAATTGCCGATGTTGCCTGGCGAACCGATTGAGCGCCTACAAGTCGCCGTGCCTGAAGATGCTGGAAGAACGACGCGACATCTTCCGGTGCAAGAGATGAAATATCTCTATCAGGGAAGTGCGACTCCAAGCGTCGAACCCAATGTAGATATGACTCGGTGGTATTAGGGCGGTATCCGCGTTGTGTAAGAAACAGCGTTACTGAATCGGTAATTGTAGTCATCGGGCAGGCGAAGTTGGTAATCTAAGTAACAAATGATTATAAAGTTTCTGCATATCTTCTCTACTTCGGGCTCTAAAATCAACAAAGCTCTGAGGTTAGTGCTTAGTGCGGTAGGATGTGCTGAGATACGAAGCGCATCAATCGCGAAAGATGCGCTTTACTTTGTTCAACACATCCTACGCCTGCTTTCTCGTTCCCACGCGCTGCGTGGGAATGCGGTTTAAGGCGCGCTGCGCCGCGAGCCACAGTCAAGCTCAAAAACAAGAATCGACCCAATGCTTGTCTTATTTCTGACGCCGGAATACTTCCAATGCCTGTCATCCACGCATCCTCGTTTTACTGGGCGCAGCGCGCCCTGGACTGCATTCCCACGCAGCGCGTGGGAACGAGGTAGTGGTGAGAGGGAGCGAGGAGATTGCGCTGGAACCTGTCGGGCAGGGCTGGCAGTCCAAACGCGCTGCGCCGCGAATCACAGCCAATCCTTAAAAACAGGAATCAACCCGGCAACACCCGCATAATCCCTGGCGCTGGAATACCGCCAATGTTCAGCCTGATCAACATACCCCCGTTTCACCGGGTTCTGATGGATATACTCCAGTTTCTGCCGAAGCACCTGCTCGTTCTCGATAAGCTGCGGATGCGATCCCTCTTCCCAGCATTGATAATCCCGATCCTCACGCTTGTAGTCCTTGCGGAAAAACGCCAGTTGCTGTAGCAGCCGCTCGGCGCGGCATTCTTTCAGGTGGTCGATCAGTTTGCGGGCCGTGTAGGATTTGAAGCGCGGCAATTCCACTGCCAAATTTTCAGCTTGTACAATCATGTGTAGGTGATTTTCCAGGATAACGTAGCCGTATATTTTCCAGCCGTGTTCTTCTTGCCGGTAGCGTAGCGCGTCCAGAATGATGCCTGCGGTTTGTGGTCTGGTGAATAGCGGTATCCAGTTCAGCACCGTGCAGGTTAGAAAGTGCGGGGCTTTTTCATCGCAAATTCTATAGCGGCTACGGCCCATGGCGTTTAGTCCTCGGGGCGCGGCGCGTGGGAACGAGGAGTAGTGTCTGGAACCGGAGAATTATATAGTTCCCAATGCTGCTTGCGTATTAACACCAGACACTGTCGCAGCTCTTGTTCCAACGCCCGGTCGACATTTAAAAACGGGCTATATTCGCGCAATTGCCTAACGGTATTTTGCAAAGCCGGGCTTAACTTATCCACATTGCCCCGCAACTCAACACCCTGAACAACGGCAAGCAACACTGCCACCGCTACCTGTTCGGTCAGCTCCAAAATGCGGATGCAATCCCGGGCGGCAATCGTGCCCATGCTGACTTTGTCCTGGTTATGGCATTCCGTGGAACGGGAAAACACGCTGGCGGGCATGGTCAGTTTAAGCGCTTCGGCTGTCCAGGCGGACACGGCGATTTGCAAGGCCTTGAAGCCGTGACTCAACAAGGCTTGTTCGCCGGTAACGCCGGAAAGATTAGCAGGCAGGCCGTTATTGAATTTGGGGTCCATCAACTGCGCCATTTGCCTATCCATTAAATCGGCCAGATTGGCGACGGCGGTTTTGAGCGAGTCCATCGCAAAGGCGATATGGCCGCCGTAAAAATGGCCGCCATGCAGGACGCGTTCGCGTTCGGCATCGATGATTGGATTGTCGTTGGCGCTGTTTAATTCATTTTCGATAAACTGCCGCAACCAGGGCAAGGAATCTTCCAGCACGCCGATGATATGCGGCGCACACCGCAATGAATACCGATCCTGCAAGCGGGTATCGTGGCGCGGCGCGCTGTGCTTCAACTGCAAATCCTCACGTATCCGCTCGGCGACGCGGTTTTGGCCGGGGTGCGGCTTGACCGAAAACAGCTGCTCGTCAAAGTGGTAGGCGTTGCCGTTCAAGGCGACCGAAGCCAGGCTGGTGATGCGCGTAGCCAAGCGGGATAAATATTCGGCACGTTGGTAGGCCAGGCAGGCGATGCCGGTCATGGCCGCCGTGCCGTTCATAATCGCCAAGCCCTCTTTGGGCTTTAAGGTCAGCCCATCGATTTTCAATTTGGCGAAAACCTCCTGCGTCGCCAAACGCTCACCTTGATAAAGCACGTCCCGCTCGCCGGCCAGCACAGCAGCAACATAGGACAGCGGCGTCAAATCGCCGCTGGCACCGACCGAACCTTCCTGCGGGATCATCGGCAGAATGTCCAGCTTTAATAACTTCGTCAGCTGTTGCAACAACTTGTAGCGAACGCCCGAGTAACCGCGCGCCAGACTGGTCAGGCGCGCTGCCAGTATGGCCCGGGTTTGCTGGGCATCAAAATGGTTGCCCAATCCGCAGCCGTGAAAGGTATAGAGCTGCTTGGGCAATTGTTCGACCAGATTCAGCGGTATCGAGACTGTGCAGGACTCGCCGTAGCCGGTGGTTACGCCGTAGACAAAGCCTTCTTCCTTTAACAAGGTATCGATAAAACGGGCGCCTTTATTGATGCGCTCAATAAATTTCGGCTGCCTGCCCAATTCAACCTGCGCTTGTTGGTTGGCTATTTGGCAAACCGCTTCAATCGTCAACGGCTTACCATCAAAAACCACGGTATTTTTACTCTTCATGCACTCGCCAAAAATCGAAAAAGTTAAACCATTGTAACGGTTCCATTAAGCAGTAATGCTCCAATCGCCGGGCATAACGCTGTATTGTTTGCTGCATGGCCTGCTCACGGGTTTTCCTGGGAAACGTCAGACCATCGCTGAAATGGTCAAAATAAATCACCTGCCTGCCCTGCTGCTTCAAGCAAAACAGCGTGTAAACCGGGCATTTAAGCAGTGAGGCCAGGATAAACGGCCCTTGCGGAAACGAAGCGTCGGCGCCCATGAAGCTGGCCCGGCAAACGCGTGGATTCTGACCGACCGACGTCCGGTCTGCGGTAATAATGACCAACTCGCCGTTGTCGATTTTATCGCTCAACAGCATGGCCGTGGCGGCGCTGATGTCGGTCACCTGGATCAGGTTTAAGCCGCTGTTCTGGTTGGTTTGCCTGAGCAGGCGATTGAATTTTTCGGCATGTTTGGTGTGTACCAGCACGTTAATGCGCGCTGTCTCGTCCAGATCGGCAATCACCCGACAGACTTCAAGATTGCCCAGATGCGAACCCAGCAGGATTGCGCCCCTTCCGGTCTTGATATGAGCCAGCACGCTGTCGCGCCCTCGATAGTCGACTTCCGCAAGCGACAATGCGCCGGACCAGGCCGCCAGTTTGTCGATAATGGCGTTGGCGAAGCTGATGAAGTGCCGGTAGCTGTCCCGGAGGCTGCCGCTTAAATTCGATGACGGCGAAAGCTTCGCAACGCGCTTTAGATAGGCCTGACTAGCCTCCCTGCCCGGCTTGTTCGCCAGCCAGTAATAACTCACCACCGGATATAAAAACCACTGCAACACGGTACGCCCAAGCAACAGGTAAACGCGCAGCAAAAAACGCATGCCCCAGACCATGCTCCACTCACCCATATCCGCCCAATGCGACGTTTTCTTCATGGCCTTTGCCTGCTAAGCAGTTGCGGAATACGCATCAGCATGCCGAAAAACAGTTTGGCATGGGTCTTCGAGATCATCAGGTTATCCCGCCATAACTTAAAATGCGACACACCGTCATAAGGGTAATTCACGCCGGTCGGTATGTTGACGACATCAACGCCCTGCCAGTACAGACGCACCAGGATGTCGATATCAAAATCCATGCCTCTGGCTATGTGTGTGCCGGCGGACAACTTCTCGACCGCAGCCAACGGGTACAAGCGAAAACCGCACATGCTGTCTGCAATCGCAAGCGACAAGGTGTTGATCCATACCCACAGATTGGCAATGATTCGGCCGTAAACCCGGCTTTTGGGCGCAGTCTTATCAAACAGAGGCTGGCCCAAAATCAGCGCTTCGGGATGGTGTTTTCCAGCCTCAAGAAACGCGGGAATATCATTAACGTCATGTTGTCCGTCGGCATCGATCTGGATCGCGTGGCTGAATCCCAAGGCTTGCGCTGCCTTAAAACCGTCCAGCACGGCAGCGCCTTTGCCGCCGTTTTCCGGCCGGTTAATTAAGGTAAGCCAATCCGGTTCGCGCTCGGCGCAGTCTGCCAAAATCCGAGAACACAACACTGAACTTCCGTCGTTGACCAGAAATGTCGGGATTGCGAAGCTTTTTAACCTGGCAAGCACATGGGGAATTGCGGCTTCGTGGTTGTAAACCGGGATGACGATGCAGGGTTTCATTGACTATCAAACCCCAAAAGCAATGTTCACCGCGAAGAACACAGACGACTGCATGGATGCAGGAGGTACGACCCCAAAGATGGGGGAGGTAGAATTGCGTCGGGAACAGCAATCGAGAGCACCAACAGTAGGCGCTTTAGGCGACGCAGGAGCAGTTGCCGAGAACACGAAGTTTTTAACACATTTCTCTTCGTGTCCTTCGTGCTCTTCGTGGTTATTCATTCTTATGTTGAATACTTTCATTGGCTTTTACCTTCATAAACCATGCGCCCTGAACTGTATGCGCCGCGCTCCGAGCTGAAATTGAAGTACAGCTTATCGGTTGCCGCTTTCCACTCGATAGCGAGCGTTAATTCAGCGCCGGGCTGGATGACTTTCATAAATTTAATGACTTCCATATGCGAAAACGGTCTATCGATAGCAAAAAACAGCTTGCTGAAATGCTCCACCCAAGCCAGTTGCACTACTCCCGGCAAGACCGGATAGTCGGCAAAATGATCCGGAAAATACAGCAAATTTTCGGGCACTCTAAGACCCAGTCGGACATGGTCGGGAGCCATTTCAAGGCTGAGTGTTTGCGGCAATTTTCGATTATCGAAATCCAACAGTGTTTTTAACAGTTGCTGGTCGATTTTACCCTGAGCCGTTAGCGGCATCGTGTTGACAAACAGCCATTTTCTCGGCAACACCACTGGCTCAAACCATGGCTTGAGCGTTATGCGCAGTTGCCTGATCAGCCAGTTTCTGCCCTGGATCGCCAACAGCTCAAAACCCTGTTGGTTTAGCATCACAACCGCTACGACGACATCCCGGCTTCTGGCTATCACCAGCGCGTGGGCTTCATCGACCCACGGTTCGGTCATCAAGCGTTGTTCCAGTTCGGTCAAGGACAGGCGTTTTTCTTCGATCTTGACGATGCGATCCGAACGCCCATGCAGCGTAAAGCGGCCATCAACCAATAAGGTGATTTGATCGTCCAGTTGGAAAGCCCCTGCCCCGGTTTGCAAATAAGGCGAATGCAGCAGCCACTTTCCGTCAACGCAGCTTAAGCGCATGCCGGTAAATAATGTCCAAGCCTGTTCCTGTTGCCGCCAGGCAATGCCCCCGGTCTCGGAGCTGCCATAGACTTCAATCACCGCCTGCGCGCCGCTGCTTAAAATCTGTTGAGCCGCGCTCTCCGGCAACGCGCCGCCGGAGCTAAAAATCGTTTTTAAAGCGCTAATGCCGTCCCACGGCGACTGCTGATCCAAACGCTTTAAATGCGCAGGGCTGGCGATCCAGTAAGCAGGTTTCTGATGAACCGCATTAACCAGCGTTTCAGGATTGATATAAGCCTGGCTATGAAAACGCCGCCCTGCCGACAACGGCCATAACACGCGAAACAACAAGCCGTAGATATGCTGGTGACTGACTGTCGCCAACGCCTCGGCATCGCCGAGTTGTTTGCCCCAGCGCTGTTCCAATGTGGCGATTTCAAGCTGAAACTGATTCAGGCATTTGGCTATCGGCTTGGCCTGACCCGTCGAACCGGAGGTAAAAATGACCAGTTGGTTGTCCAAAGGGTTTAGCGGCGATAAAGACCTGCCGGAACACGCCGGCGCATCCAGGTTGTAATCGAAACACTCGCCTTTCTGCCAATCGCCGAGCAACTGACAGTCTAGCGATAACTGCCGTGCTGTGCCGGGGCAATTATTGCCGGGTATCCAGATTTGTTTACCGGCATGCAATAACGCAAGCAACAGCACTGCAAACGGATAAGCGTCTTCAGTGTATAAGGCGTAATGCTGAAATGGCTGCGCTTGCAGCTTGTCGACCCAGTTTTTAACCGCGTTCGCAAACTGCCCCGCCGAATAATGCTGCCCGGCATGATAGGCGACAGGCGTATCAGTCGGCCTGGCATCAATTAAACAGTGCGACAGCGGCAGCAGTTTATCGGACATGCTTTTGGGTTCTCATCCTGACCAGATATTCGGCGGCAAATAATACGCCCATCAGCACGTAGGCGATCAGGCCATTGTATAAACTCCAGACTTCCAGGCTGCACCAAAAGGCCGTTACCCAGGCCAGAACGCCGTTAATAATAAAAAAACCGCACCAGACTTGCGTCACCCGGCGGGTATAAATAACGCCTTCCGGCGGCAAATCGGGGTGCTGTATGCGCGCCAGACGCTCGACCAAACTGGGCGGCGAAAACAGGCTCCAGCCGAAAATCAGCAGCATCAAGCCATTGACCAGAATCGGGTAAACCAGCAATGTGCCGAATTGATTGCTCCACATCGCAAACAGGCAATAGCCGATACCGGCAACCAATAACGGCGTGCTCCAGTGCTTAACGGAATAGCTGGCCGCCAGCCTGACCAGCAATAATGCAATCAATAGCGCGGCTATTTTCCAGGGCTCAAAATAATCTTTGCCGAAAAAAACCGCCAACGGATATAGCAGGGTTGATAAACCCATTACGCCGTTTATGAACAAGCGCATATTTATCTCGCTCCCACGCGCTGCATCCAGTGTTTGTAAGGCTGGTATTGATGCATTTTTACGGCTCGCGGCGCAGCGCGCCTTACACGGCATTCCCACGCAGCGCGTGGGAACGAGAAGAAACGGAGAACATAAACCAAGCAACCGGCAGATCAGTCATTAAGCATCTTATAAACGGCTTCGACCACATCGCCAATGGTACGGGCGGTTTTAAAATCTTCCGCTTTGATCGCTTTGCCGGTCATTTCCTTAAGCCTGACTATCATGTCTACCGCGTCGATACTGTCGAAATCCAGGTCTTCGTACAGCTTCGCTTCCAGCGTGATGGCCTGCTCATCCATTTCGAACATTTCGACCATAATCTCTCTGATGGCTGCCAGGATTTCTTCGCGCTCTTTTATCATAAGCACCTCAACCGCGCGCAGATTGAATGTAATCGGCCAACGTTGAAACCGAGGCAAAAATCTTCACCACGTCTTCTTTTTCGGCATCGATTTTTACATTGTATTTCTTGCGGATCGCCAAGCCCAATTCCAGGGCATCAATGGAATCCAGTCCCAAACCGTCGTTAAACAACGGTGCCTGACTGTCTATATCCGCCACGCTGATATCTTCCAGATCCAGCGTATCAATAATGAGTTGTTTTAATTCGTTTTCCATCGTGCTTATAAAGCTCTCTCTGTTGGGTAAAATAATCTTGCTGGTAGTGGGTAAAACGACGTACGGCTACCGATTTTGGGCTGATATCATTAAATTGATCGAGCGCAATATCGTCGCCAACGTGCATGGTCAGATGAAAGCGGCGCTCGGGAATTTGATACCAGCGCTCGGCTTTGGTTAAGGTGCTGGGAGTGCAGGCCAGCGTCACCGGGGTCACTATGGCATTCGCCTGCAAAGCAATGGCCGCCGCGCCGCGTTGAAAGTGATACGGTTTGCCCGGTATCGATCGCGTCCCTTCCGGAAAAATAATCATCGATCCGCCGGAGCGCAGCCAGTCGACGCACTCGGCTATCATCTGCTCAGGATCGCCGTTACTGATGTATCCGGCGTTGAGTATCGGGCCGCGCATGAATGGGTTATGCCACAGCCGGGCTTTGACGATACAACTGGCCTGCTCGATTCGGCTGATCAAAAACACAATATCGACCAGCGTCGGATGGTTGGCGATGATCAACTGGCCGGGACGGTTAAGTTTTTCCAGGCCGGTGATGTCGTAAGTCATCACGCCAAGTCTGTGCATCAAACCAATAAAGACATAGAAACTGTAATGCACCGTTTTTTGGCCGCGGCTGACTTTTTGCCGCGGATTGCCGGGCCACAAAGACAGTACCGGAAATACCAATAGCCACAGCAATATACCGCCGAAACCAAAACTAAAAAAACTTAATCCCGTTGCCAGAAGGCGCCAACCATAGCTTAATTTTGCTGTTATTTTTTGTGCCATTCCCAGCTATGTCTATGATTGCCCAGTGCCAACGTTTTTCTGTCGGCAACAAGAAACTTGATAAAAGAGAATATCTGCAACGCGTGCTCTCCATCGTCGCGATGCGCAGATGATCTGTTAAATTGCAAAGCCAAACCGCTCCCGGTTAAAGAAATTTTCAAAGCTAATGCACAAATGGCGGGAGCGTTGAGCGCAAACGGTAACGACGGATAAAAATCCGATAACGGTTCATCATACAAAACCAGCAGCACCTCGTCGGCATGGCGTTCCTGCAAAAGCCCCAGTGCTTCAATAAATGCCGGGGCAATACCGTCCTGGCCCGGCGCAATCACGGTAATTTCCTGATGACAGCCATAGGCCATGGAAAACAATCCCGATATGGCGTTATGCACTGACAGGCTAAAGGCTGTCGGCGAAACGTCCTCACCTTTCTGCATGCTTTGCAGCATGTCCAAGGACTTGTTCACTTCGCCATGGGCAGAGCTGAAAATAATCGGCAATGGCTTATCACTATCGATGCAACCGTCCGCGGCATAAAAAACCGCTCGGGCTAACGGACTTAATCTGCGCTGAAGTGTCTTGGGCACCTTAACAGGTATGGCCGTTTTTTCCGATTGGACAAAGGTCTGATGGTCGAGCCACTTTTGCCAGTCCTCATGATTATTCAATCCCGGCGCCCAGGCATTCCAGCCTCGGACTACAAATTCAGCAGTCATTATATCAATCCGGCTGATCGTTTACACTTGGCGGACAATAAAAAATCAGAAGCCTTTGAATTCATAAGATAAAGGAATTTTTGCAAGTTTAAGGATGGAGTTTATTGAAGATGAATGAAAACTGTCAAAGTAGCGGCATAACGCCCAGCACCGGAGCGTTACTTTTAAATATTGCCCATACTTTCATACCGGGCACAAGCGTCAGGCTTTGAGCGCTTTCCGATGTAATCAAGGCGACCAGCGTTTCGCCGCCGGGCAATAAGACGATCACCTCCGCGTTCACCTCGTCCTGTTGAACGCGAATCACGCTACAGGACAAACGATTGCATGCCGCATAGCGATTTGGATCGGAGCCCGTTGATAGCGTTATGTCGGCGCTATTGATTAACAATACCGCATCGGCACCGATCTGCAAACCAAGATTACTGAGCGAGGCCTGAGTAATGTTGGTAATGACCTGTTCGCCGCCTTTCAATTTCACGGCAACCTCCGCATTCACCACATCGGCATGAATCTCGGTAATGCTGCCAAAAATCTGGTTGCGAGCGCTGGTTTTCACCACCAATCGCTGCAACAGCAAGACCGTATCGGGATCATCGGCCAAGTTACGGTTGAGCTGTTCAAGAAACTGTCGATGCTGTTGCTCCAGGCGAGTGAACAGCGCCAGCAAAGCTCGCCCTGCCTCGGTCAAGCAAGTACCGCCGCCTTTGCTACCGCCGGTAGCGGTGCTGACCAATGTTTTCGGCGCATTGTTATTAGCTCTTTCAATGACTTGCCAAGCGCCTTTATAGCTCAACCCCACCTGTTTGGCGGCTTGGTTGATCGAACCGCTCTGGTCTATCGCCCTCAGCAAGACGATCATGCGCCTGTCCAGGCCGGCTAAACGTAATTCTCCATCGACCCATGCTGTTAAAGTGGTGTTACGGTCAGAACTGTCAGTCATACGTGATTATGGATATTGTAGGGATTGAGCTGAGCGTTATTTCCATTTTTCTTTATTCACCCAACTACATAACGAATTAAAATGAACTCGCTCTCATCCAGAATAAAAGCGTCTAAATCCGACAAACATCAATATGCTGGGTAATGTTCACGATTATAGGCCATTCATAACTATTGGTGATAAACATACCTGAATATAAATTTCAAAGCCGGAGTGCGGGCCTTGCTCGCATGAACCTAAAAACGGCAGTTGTCCACGAAAACCAAAAGCAGACGCCTCCAGGCGACAGTTAAATACCCGCAATGTCGCCAAGCCTACAAAATCCATCGAAAATGTTCGAAACACGACGTTATTTACCTTTTGACATAACGCTAATAATTTATATAATCGCTACGTGCAATCGCCTAGTCAATAGCTGGCATGGCATTTGCTGTTAAAAAAATAGTCAGTCTTATGTATCTGACTATATAACGAGGCAAACCGGAATCGCTTTTTGCTTTCAGTTTTCCCGAATAAGTTCCGTAGCCTCGCTTAAGCGGCGTCGATGCGAACGGCATAATTTTATAGGTCAATGATGATGAAAAAAGCGCTTAGCGACATCACTGCTAGCCATGCACTCAGTCTGCTTGTCGCCGCCAATATTGTTACCGGCATCGCCACTGCTGCCGCGGCGGAAGACAAAAAAACCGGCGCGGCTCCACCTAAAACCTACACCAGGCCGCCGCTCGCGGCTTTCGAAAGCCAAATGTCCGATGCGCTGTTAGGGGCCGACAAATACGAAAAACCGGTCTGGAACCTGCATGACGCTCTGAACTTGCCGAACTGGCTGTCGCTATCGGTGGAACAGCGCACCCGCTACGAAACGATGGACGGCAGTTTCAAAGCGGGCGGCAAAGGCGGTGATCAACAAATTCCGTTGCAAACCGATGTGTTCCTTGAGGCGCGCTTCAATCACCTACGCGCCGGCGCCGAGTTTTTGGATGCCCGGCAATTCGGTTCCGATAGCGGTTCGGGGATCAATAACACCCACGTCGACGAAGCCGATTTTATCCAGGGTTATCTGGCCTGGGCCGATCAGAACGTCGCCTACAGCGGTCTGGGCGCGGAAGTTATCGTCGGCCGGCAAACGCTCAATTTCGGTAGCCGCCGCTTGATTGCCCGGAACGCGATGCGCAACACCATCAATAGTTTCGACGGCGTGCGGCTGCGTTTGCTCGATTATAACAACTGGCAATTCAATGCTTTTGTGACCAAGCCGGTCGGCCGCTATCCGAATAACTCGCAGCAACTGCTCGACGGCTTCCACAGTTTCGACGAACCCGAATACCAAACCTGGTTTTCCGGCGGATTTTTGGAAAAATATAACATCGCCTGGGGCATTAACGCCGAACTGTATTTGTACCATTTGGACGAAGGCGACCGCAAACGCAACCAGACCGCCAACCGCCGCTATTTTACGCCCGGCATGCGCTTTTACATGAAACCGGCCAAAGGCAGATTCGATTTTCAAACCGAAACCATCGGCCAATTCGGCACGGTGCGTTCATCGACCGCCGCCAACAATGGCACGGATTTGGACCATTCCGCCTGGTATCAACACCTGGACGTCGGTTACACCTTTGATATTCCCTGGTCGCCGCGCTTGGCGCTGGAATACGATTATGCCAGCGGCGATCATGATCCCAACGATAAGAAAAACCAGCGTTTCGATACCCTGTATGGCGCGCGGCGCTTCGAGTTCGGTGCAACCGGCATATACGGCGCTTTTGCCCGCAGCAATATCAATACGCCGGGGTTACGGGTTACCGCCGCGCCGCGAAGAGATGTGCAACTTGGCCTAAGCCACCGCTTCTATTGGCTCGCGGAAGACAAGGATAGTTGGACCACGGCTAATCTGCGCGATGCCACGGGCAGAACCGATAACTTTATCGGCCAGCAACTCGAACTGACCGCGCGCTGGGATGTCAACAGCAGCCTGAATTTCGAAACCGGCTATGCCCATCTGTTCAAAGGCACTTTCGCCAAGGAGACCGCCAATGCGCCGGATAAGCAAGACACCAATTACTTCTATGTGCAAAGCATGTTGCGCTTTTGACGGATTGATGAGCCGATGAAAACAGATAAGTTGAGCGTATTCGGCAGCGGAGCCCTTATCGGCACATTGGGCGGCCTTATCGGCCTGGGCGGCGCGGAGTTCCGCCTGCCGTTATTGATCGGGCCGTTCGGTTTCGCCGCCCTGGAGGCCGTGATTGTCAATAAGGCGATAAGTCTTATTGTCGTGGCCTCGGCGCTGCCATTCAGGATGGGGACAGTTCCGCTCAATGAGCTGACGGCGCATTGGAGCATAATCCTGAACCTGCTGGCAGGAAGCCTGTTAGGCGCATGGTTCGGGGCCGGCTGGGCGATAAAGCTGAAAACCGAAAGCTTTTACAAAGTCATTGCCGTGTTATTGGCGGCAATAGCCTTGTTGCTTGTATTCGGCCATGACCCGGCAAACGCAAGCTTGCCAACGTTTTCGGGCGCGCCCCAGGTCGCCGCCGGCGTGCTTGCGGGGTTTGGCATAGGCGTGGTTGCCTCGCTGTTGGGCGTCGCGGGCGGGGAACTGCTGATTCCCACGCTGGTATTGCTGTTCGGCGCCGACATCAAGCTTGCCGGGAGCTTGTCGTTGGCGGTTAGCCTGCCCACCATGCTGACCGGCTTTGCCCGCTACAGCACCGACCGGAGTTTCGCGGTGCTGGGCCGGAACCGCGACTTTGCGTTGGCGATGGCGGCCGGATCACTGTTTGGCGCTTTCTTGGGCGGCCAGTTGCTCGGAATGATTCCGGCAGACGTTTTACTGCCGTCATTGGTGCTGATATTGGCGATCTCGGCGATTAAAGTCTGGCGGCATGGATAATCCCTTTTTAGCTACCGGAAATGGTTATAAGTAATCAGGCTAAAGTTTTCCGGTATTTTGGAGTGCAAGCTCCGGCTTTGAACAAGAGTTGGAAATTTATATTCAGGTACTTACCTTTGGAAACGGTATTTATACACTCAGCAACACACCCTTTAAATTATTGGAGAATTTTATGTTAGACAATCGTTTTTTCTGCTCTCTGTTCGCCGCAGGGCTGCTTTTAATCGCTCCTGCAACCTGGGCCGAAACGGTGCTGGTTGCGGTCGCGGCCAACTTCACCAAGCCGATGGCCGAAATTGCCGCCGCTTTTGAAAAATCCACCGGTCACAGCGCCAGCTTGTCGTTCGGTTCCTCCGGTAAGTTCGTTTCACAATTTGAAAACGGCGGGCCGTTTGAGGTGTTTTTATCAGCCGATGACAAAAGCCCGATCAAGCTTGAGCAAGAGGGCTTGGCGGTGGCCGGCACCCGTTTCACTTACTCGCTGGGCAAATTGGTACTCTGGTCGGCCACGCCGGGTTTAGTCGATGATCAGGGGCAAATCCTGAATAAAGGCGGTTTCAAGCATATCGCGCTGGCCGATCCGAAACTGGCGCCCTACGGTGCGGCGGCGATTGAAGTATTAAAAAAACAAGGCGTGTTCGACAAACTGCAACCGTTGTTCGTACAAGGAGAGAACATCGCGCAAACCCACCAGTTCATCAGTACCGGCAATGCCGAACTGGGTTTTTTAGCGCTCTCGCAAGTGATAGACAACGGCAAGATAGCCGCGGGTTCAGGTTGGATCATTCCAACGGGTCGTTATCAGCCGATCCGTCAGGATGCGATACTGATGAAAACCGGCGCCGAAAACCCAGCCGCACCGGCATTGTTGAAATTTTTGAAATCGCCGGAAGCGCTCGCGATTATCCTTAAATACGGTTACGACTTGGCGGAATAGAACTATGTTAAACGCCGCCGATATAGTCACTCTCTCAATAGTTCCCACGCTCCGTCGTGACGCACATTTCGACGCAGGCCGGAATAAGCCGGTCCGCGCCTTAAGCGCAGGACAGGCGTTTCCGGCATTTCTGCGCATCGGGATGCCGGAAACGCCCGCTCTTGCAGTCGCCGGGCGGGCTTATTTCGGCCTACATTCTGCGTTCCCATTTATGCCCCAGAGGGTACGCCGGAGCATCGGAACGATAAAACAGGAGTGCAAGCTTTGCTTGCGCTGGCAGGCGAAGCCTGCACTCCAGATTTTTCAGCTGGAAATTTGGCAATCCTCAGGCGGGACATTACCATGCTAACCCCTTCCGATCTCGGCGCATTGTTTTTAACCTTCAAAGTCGCCACCATCGCGACCGTGCTGATGCTGCTGTTCGGCACGCCGCTGGCCTGGTGGCTGGCCCGGACGCGCTCCGCCTGGAAAGGCATTATCAATGCCGTCGTCGCGCTGCCGCTGGTGCTGCCGCCGACCGTGTTGGGCTTTTACTTGCTGGTACTGATGGGTCCGGCCGGAGCCGTTGGGAAATTCACTACTTGGCTGGGTTTGGGCACATTGCCGTTTACTTTTTCCGGCTTGGTGATCGCATCGGTGTTGTATTCATTGCCGTTTGTCGTGCAGCCGTTGCAAGCCTCATTCACGTCTATCGGCGAACAGCCTTTGGAAGCCGCCGCGACGTTGCGCGCGAGTCCGTTGGATACTTTTTTTAGCGTGGTTATGCCGCTGGCGAAGCCCGGTTTTTTGACCGCGGCTATTTTAGGCTTTGCGCATACGGTCGGCGAATTCGGCGTGGTGCTGATGGTCGGCGGCAATATTCCGGACAAAACCCGCGTGGTGTCGGTGCAAATCTATAACCATGTCGAAGCGCTGGAATACGCCGAAGCGCACTGGCTGGCCGGCGGCTTGCTGTTGTTCTCATTCAGCGTGCTGCTGGTGCTGTACACCGCGCTGAAAACACAGCCCGTCGCGCATCCGCTTAAATGATTTTTTTTGTAAATATATAGCCACAGATTACCAAAAGTAGGGGCCTCCAGGCGGCATGGATAAGACGAAAGACGAAAGACGAAAGGCAAAAGGCGAAACGAAAGGCGCAAGGCGAAAAAGCGAGCGTCGACACCCTTTGCCCTTTGCCCTTTGCCCTTTGCCCTTTGCCCTTTGCCCTTTGCCCTTTGCCCTTTGCCCTTTGCCCTTGTGCCCTTGTGCCTTGCACCAATCTGTAGCTGAATAATAAATATGTAAATAACCCAAAATGACAACAATCCAAGCCCGCTTCCAACTCGACTACGGCGACTTTAAACTGGACGTCGATTTAACACTGCCCGGCACCGGCATTACGGTGTTGTTCGGCCATTCCGGTTCCGGCAAAACCACGCTGCTGCGCTGTATCGCAGGCCTCCAACGCGCGCCGCAAGGTAAGCTTGAGATCAATGGCCATGTCTGGCAGGACAGCGAACGCAATATCTTTTTATCCACCCATCAACGATCGCTCGGCTATGTGTTTCAGGAAGCCAACCTGTTTCCGCATTTGACGGTGCGGGACAACCTGAATTACGGCCTGAAACGAATCAAACAAAACTCGGGCACGGTCAAGCTGGAACAAACTGTTGAATTGTTAGGCATCGGCCACTTGATGGAACGCATGCCCGGCCACTTGTCCGGCGGCGAACGGCAACGGGTCGCCATCGCTCGAGCCTTGGCGCTTAATCCCGAAGTCCTGCTGATGGACGAACCGCTGGCATCGCTGGATTTCAAGCGCAAACAGGAAATTCTGCCGTTTTTAAGCCGATTGCATCAGCAACTGGACATTCCGGTGCTGTATGTCACCCACTCGCAGCAGGAGGTCACTCAGCTGGCCGACACGCTGGTGATTATGGAAGACGGCCGGGCGCTGGCTTCGGGGCCGCTGTCGGAAACGCAAAGCCGTCTCGACGTGCCGCTGGCGCAAGACCGGGAGGCCGCCACGGTTTGGCAAGCGACGGTCGCCGAACATGAACCCGACTACCATCTGACTCGCGTCGATTTTGCCGGAGGCTCGCTGAGCCTGCCGGCGGTCGATGCCCCGGCCGGTACGCCATTGCGGGTACAGATTTACGCCCGTGATGTCAGCATCGCCCTTCAAGCCCCAACCGCCACCAGCATTCTGAATGTGCTGCCCGCGACCGTCACCGGCATTGCCGATGGCCGCGACAGCCAGAGCATTGTAAGGTTGCAAGTCGGCGGTCAGGCGCTGCTGGCGCACATCACCCGCAAATCGGCAATAATGCTGGGTTTGCAAATCGGCATGGCGGTTTATGCGCAGATCAAGGGTACATCGATATTAAATTAATCCAGGAGTTCATCATGAAAGCAAGCGCACGCAATCAATTTATCGGTACCGTCAGCAAGGTGCTTATCGGCGCGGTCAATGCCGAAGTCCATGTCGGCTTGAAAGGCGGGGAAACCATCGTCGCTTCGATTACCAAGGAATCTGTCGAAACGTTGGGCATCAAGACCGGCATTGAGGTCATCGCCCTAGTCAAGGCTCCGCAAATCATCATTGTCACCGATTTCGGCGGCTACCGGCTGTCGGCGCGCAACCAGTTGCAAGGCACGGTCACCGAGGTAAAACCGGGCACGGTCAACGCCGAAGTCGATATCGAGTTAAAAGGCGGCGAGCAGGTTGCCGCGACCGTCACCAACGACAGCGTCGATGCGTTGGGCCTGAGCAAAGGCCAGCCTGCTACGGCGGTGTTTAAAGCCGGCGCGGTGATGCTGGCGGTTGCGGATTAAACTACCCCGCCAGACTCAGGCTCTCAGGGGCCTCGACGGCGTATAGCGGCGAAGGAACCACAGGCAACCTCGCTTTTGCAGCTTACTATAAAAAAGCTTGGATCAAGTTTCCGCTATTTAAAAAATAGCGATATACAAAAAATTCAAAATTGCTACAATCGAATTTTTGGAATTTTGGCACAGGCACTCCGGCATGGGTGTCAATAGCATTAAAAATCTACCAATAGATCCATCTAATTACCTGTATTTTTGAATATGTCCTTTAAAAACGAACAAATATCAAATTCATGGTCCTGCGAGGGTGATTCTGCATGTCAGGTTAATCATCAGGTTGCATTTGATTTCGCCGAGCGGAGTTTCCCAGCCGGGATGCACATCTGCCATTTGTACACTAATGAGAACGAGCGGCAGAGCACAACTGCTAAATTTTTGCGAAGCGGGCTGTTAGCCAGCGAAAAGGTTGGCTACTTTGCCGATGTCATGCCTCCGATGAATGGCATGGATAGCTATCTCTCCCAACTGGGAATTATTCCCTCCTGCCAAGCTAAGCCAGAGCAGCTGGTTCTGACCCAGGCAGAGGCCGCTTATTGCCCCGACGGCACTTTCATCCCGGAACGCATGCTTGACTATTTGCGCTCCTTTTATAATCGAGCCCAGAGTGAGCGCTTTGCGGGAGCACGCATGACAGGAGATACTAATTGGATATCCAAAAGCATACCCGGTGTTGAACGCTGGATCGAATACGAAGCGATGATTAACAGTCTGGTGGAAGAGGTTCCTATCCACGGTGTTATGTGCCAATATGACGTCAGCAAATTGGATGGTGCCATGCTTTTCGATGTGCTGAGCGTTCATCCGATGATGATTGTGGCCGGTCAAATTGTACATAATCCTTATTTTTCAATGCCTGATAAACCAACAGCTTCTTTACAAGAATAATCATGCCGGTTATGCCAATATCCTTTAGCACATATTTGTTAATCTCTGATGGCCGCTCAGCGTAAAGCCGAAGTTCTAGGCAAATTATTTGTTATCCCCGGAACATTGTGTGCTCTTCCTGATCATCAGACTATTGTCGATTTTGTGAGTACAGCGATCAGCCAGACAGTGCCCGGCATTGCTTCGGTATCTTTCTGTTTGGAAGGCGCTATCAGCGCAACCTCTCCAAATCCTCACTCCGATTGCTCGGACTGCACCGCCAGGCGGGACGGGCCGTCCGATGCTTCCGACCCCAGCGCACTGAATCAAGCCAACTCATACCGCCTACCGCTACGCACGGCATCAAAGCTATACGGCTTTCTAAGCTACTCGGTTCTGAGCTCTGAGGAGTTTTTGCCTTACGAACCCTATATCGCAAATCTTGCCAACATCGTTGCAACGGAACTGGAGAGGCGCTTGCTAGAACTGACAAGACGGACCGTCCAGGATCAACTTCATCAGGTGTTGCAGGAACTCGAATCCGAGGTCGCCGAACGTACGGCCGAGTTAGCTCGACGCAATGCCGAGCTTCAGCAAGAAATCCAGTTCCGCACAAGCCTGGAAAAAGCGTTCCGGCTAAGCGAGGAGCGTTACCGATCCTTGACCATTGCCACTACCCAGATCGTATGGATCACCAACCCGTCCGGTGAAATCGTCGAGGATATACCCAGTTGGCGCGCGTTCACAGGGCAATCCAAGGAGGCGATGAAAGGCCATGGATGGGGTAATGCCGTGCATCCCGAAGATCGTCTGAACGCTATCACGCATTGGCAGCGGGCCGTGACGGCCGGCTCTATCTATGAAACAGAATACCGCCTGCATCGGCATGATGGGAAATATCGCCATATCGTTGCTCGCGGGGTACCGGTATTGGAAGCGGATGGAACGATCCGGGAATGGGTAGGCACCTGTACGGACATTACCGAGCGCAAGCGGGCGGAAGAAGCGCTTCAGAAATCTCATGAAGAGCTGGAAAGTCATGTACGGGAAAGGACTTCGGAGCTGGCGCATACTAACCAGGCATTAAGCAAAGAGATTGCCGAAAGAAAACGCATGGAACTGGCGCTACGCGAAAACGATCGCCATAAGGACGAATTTTTGGCCATGCTCGCCCACGAACTGCGCAATCCGCTCGCTCCCATTCTCCACGCCCTGCACATATTAAAAAAGCATGATTTTTCCGACCCTACGCTGACATGGGGTCATGCCCTGATTGAACGGCAAGTCAATCATACCGCACGTCTGCTTGACGACTTGCTCGATGTAGCGCGCATCATACAGGGCAAGATCCGCTTGAAAATGGAACGTTGCGATTTAACCCGAATTATCACTCACGCCGTAGAAAACTGCCGCCCCCTGATTGAGGCGCGGAAACACCGCCTCGTCCTTTCGGTGCCGGATGAACCAAGGTGGCTGGAAGGCGATGCGACACGGCTGGAGCAGATCATTACCAATCTGCTGAACAATGCCGCCAAATATACCGACGAAGGCGGAAAAATCACGCTAAGTGCGATGCGAGCGGGCAATTATGTGCTGGTACGCGTAGAGGATAACGGCGTCGGTATCGCCCCGGACCTGCTGGCGCATGTCTTTGATCTTTTTACCCAGGCCGACCGTTCCCTGGCCCATTCTCAGGGCGGCCTGGGGCTTGGACTGACATTGGTGCGCCAACTGGTCGAGAAGCACGACGGCACGGTTACGGCCTCAAGCGCCGGTATCGGCCAAGGCAGTTCGTTTACAATACAACTGCCGCTCTTGCCGGCCGCTCAACCTGCCATCGAGCCCGATCATGCAGTGCCTGATTCCCGGGCCTCCTTATCGCCGACCCTTCGCATCATGGTCGTCGATGACTATGTCGATGCGGCCGAAAGCCTGGCATTGCTGCTGCAAATGGAAGGGCATGAAGTCAGAACAGCCCACTGCGGCCTGCAAGCGCTAGAATTGGCGCAAGTTTTCCAGCCGCAGGTCGCCCTGCTCGACATCGGCCTTCCCGGACTTAACGGCTATGAGGTTGCGAACCGGCTACGTGCGTTACCGGAGACCCAGGGGGCGATGTTGATCGCGCTGACCGGTTACGGGCAGACCGAAGACCGCAGCCGGTCACAGGTTGCGGGATTCGACCATCACTTACTCAAGCCGGTAAACTTCCAGATGTTATCGGAGTTGCTTCGCTAGGCCATTCAAATACTGTTGTTGATCCAGCGGACGATATCCGCAGTGCTCATAGCGCCGGACATACGGGCTGTTTCGCGACCGGCTTTGAAGATTACCAGCGTCGGAATGCTGCGAATATTAAACTGAGCGGCAATGCCCTGCTCCTGTTCAGTGTTGAGTTTAGCCAGGCGCACCTGCGGTTCAAGCGCAACAGCCGCTTGGGCATAGGCTGGCGCCATCATTTTGATTGAGAAGTGCCCCATGAAACCTATAACATTTAACTGCTGAGCCAGTGAATAAAAAGTTTTTCGTGTACTTCAATTTGTTATATATAACAAATCCGTATAACAATCATTGTTGCCCTCCCTTCTCAGCTGCTATTCAATAGTCGATTCTGATCGAAAAACTGCCAATTGCGCTTTACGCTCAGCAATCTCGCCTTATTCAGCTCACTTTCTACAAAATCGTTCACTAATGTTAGCGAACCGGTTTGACGTGTGAGGCTTCCGTATCAACGGGTTCTTGAGTAGGTTCGACCGCATTGTCAAATACCTCGGCTGCTCGTTCCGTAAATTGTCGTTTTCAGTCAATAATCTAGTTGGGATGGGTTTGTATTCCTGGATCAGTTGTGCCAGGGTTTTTATCGCCAGCAAGCCGCCATGCCGACTTCGACCTTGAAAGCCGGCGAATGTTTTCTTCGTGGTTTTTCGACGTCTTCTGCTCCGTTTTAGCATCTTTTCGGATATTCAAATCTAAGCAGGTCTTCCACTTAATCTGTTGCTCAAATTTCCTCCCCCTGAATGTAAAGCTTTGGCAAGATCAGACAGATAGTGAGGGTCTTTAGCATACCAAAGCAGACTGTCAGTGATCTAGCGTTAAATCAGAGCAAGAACAATTGGATCAATGCAGTAGGATCCGACGCGGAGGAAGGCGGACGCGTTTTTTAGAGTATACTATTGTAGTTATTGTTGCAAACTATTGATTCGTATGGATTTTTTATCTTTACCATGATATTATTACTGAAGACTATGTAATTCTCAGTGAAGACAGTCAGGCCGCTCAAACGGCTGTTGAGCCCGTTACTTAAAGTAAGGTTGTGGCAATCAGGCTTGCAGTCAACACAAAAACGCATCTTGGAGACGTAACTATGAGTCATGTTCGTGTGTGGGCCAGTATTAAAGCAGACAATACCGGCAGGACGCGGCAGCTTCCCGTCATTTTGATTTCAGTAGACGGCAAGCTCAAGGTGCTTGAACCGGAGCTCCGCTATCTAAACACCATGGCCAACAGTCGCAGCCACTCTTGGATGATAAAGCTCTGCCAGATTATCGGTTTGCTAATTGATTTTATCGACGCTAATCATGGTATTTATGATAAACCGGTTACATTATTCCGCGAATTTGTCAGCGCCCTATACAACGGAACTATTGATGAAAACGGTGAAGACCCAAGCTGCTTATATTGGCTCCCGTCCCGATCCTATACGGTGAATCCCAAAATAAGCATGCTCGGGGAATTCTCGCAATGGATGGTTAATAACGGGTATGCCTCTGAAGCTTTAAACCCGTGGACGGCTGCTACGACGACAGAGCAGCGGTTTAACTACCTTGCCTGGTGCAAAAAGAATGACAAATCATTTCTCAAGCATCTTGGTCCCTCAAGATTGGCTTCTGCCTCTATCGAAAAGGCTTTGTCAATCAAATTACGTCGTCCTCTAATACCTAGCGTATCAACGCCAAAGATTTTTCCAGTCTCTTTTGAAGTGGCACTATTGCGCGAAGGATTTACCCGTCCCGGCAAACAGAACTCAAAAGACCCAATTGATAAGTACGACTGGCGCGGAATATGCATTTCATTGTTGATGCTATACGGCGGCCGAAGACTATCTGAACCTTTTCATTTATGGATGTGTGATGTTATCGAAAATCCTAATGCGCCAGAAGAAGCGTATGTCCGTATCTATCACCCAATCGAAGGAAAGGCTCCGAAAGATAAAAAACTAAATGGCCGCTACGTCGAAACAAGGCAAGCGTATCTCCAAGCCTTTTACCCAAAATACATCCCAAGGAATCTAGGCACGGGTAATTATGAAGCAGGGTTCAAGAGCAAATATCTGGTTAATGACGGGATGTACATGGTGATCTACTGGGCTCCGAAAGAATGGGGTAAGGTATTTTTGCACGCATACCAAATGTACATGTGGCAAAGGATTAAGCTTGGTATAGACGGTAGCAGACATCCATTTGCTTTTGTTTCTCACTCTGGGGCTTCTAAGGGTGAGCCCTATACTATTAAATCATTTGAAGCGGCGTGGGAACGCGCGATAAAAAGAATTGGACTTAGTAAGATAAAAATAAACGGAACAAGTCCGCATGGGGCACGACATGGATATGCTAAGAGAGCTAAATCCGGAGATGTTGAACCAGATGCTCTTAGGATCGCTCTTGCTCATAGTTCAATTGAATCCCAACGTATATACGGTAAGCCGGGAATTGAAGAAGTTTCTGAGATGATGAATGCTGCATCGCAGAGAGTTGAAAGATTTGATGTTTCCGCAATTAAAGATCTCTATGAATCACAACTGGAAGAAAAGTGCGATCTCCCTCAGTCCGATCCATTGACTTTCGATTCTATTTTTATTGATGCCCTGATTGACGAACGAAATCAGCATATCCGCAGGAGAAAACGTAATGGATAAGAGCGTAAAAACAAAAGAAGATATCTTTGCCGAACTTGACGCCGTTCTCAAAAAACTAAAAGTCCATTCTCATTATTACAAGACAAAAAAAAACTTCGATATTTTGCATGAACTTTGCCGAGCAGAATATGAGAACGGCGAGCGTGATTACTCGTTCTCTAATTTAGGAGCTGAATGGAAAAGGCTCAGCGGATCAAAAATGATGTCTTGGGAAACATACTATGATTTGCCTTTTGCCTGGGCTAAGGTAACAGATGGGATACTTCTTGGCCACCAACCAGCGGAAGAAAATGTCTATAGACCCATGTCAACTGCCGGTAAGTCCGACTACAGTGAACTTGACCGAATCATTGCGAGCGAGAAGAAAAGGCGAGCTATGGCTAAGCCAGTCAGAGCGCGCATAGATTTATTGCATCAAATCTGCAAAGAGCACCATGAGAGAGGCGGAGTGAACTTTTCTTATCTATTACTAGGAGATGAATTCAATAAAAGAACTGGCAGAGTTCTCTCTGCTAGTACCCATAAAGGATGGAATCTTCGTTATGGTTGGGTCCCTCTCGAATGGGCGCATGCTACTGGCGGCACAACGAAGTCCCCTGATTCCGTTGCAATTGAGCTCGAAAGGCGCGAAGTCATAAATTACATAAGCACATTTTTCGAAGATTACGGACTATTACCAACATACAAAGAAATCAGAGAAAATTCGCTGACGTTGCGTGTAAAGCGATATCCCCGTGCGAGCAATGATAAGCTAGGGATATTCATAAAGTACTGTTTCGTGCTCTGGGAAGAGGAATATCTTAATAACTTACCTGAAAGTGATCGCGATGTCTTCAGCGTTTGCGATTCTCTATACAAGCAGAGTGATCGAATTCCAAGAGCGGGAGAAGTTATGTCGGCTATATCCGCTAAGAGAGGCGCTGCCGTTGAAACTAATGACCTCGATAAGATAATCGAAAAATGGAGTCGCTTTCAATTCTCCATTGCCGTCGATAGTTACTATCCAAAACATGAAGGCGTCGATAATTTCTCATGGATGGCGCTGCATAAAGATCTTGCGCTCTGGCGTCCCACTGTAATCGCTTATATGGATCAGATCGTAGGCCCCTCGGTTGTATATCCTGGGCGGTATGCAATTTACGGCTTCATGGTTGACTACTTATTTAGGAAAAAATTACCAGCGTCGCCGCCCCAATTCTTCAGTCTCCCATCAAAGGACATTCCATCCTTTTATGACGTATGCTTGTCCACTCTTGAAAATTCAGAAGCGATCAGGCGATATAGAGCCCTAGTCAAATTTATTGAATTCACACTGACTAATTGTGAGGGATTGTTTGTAATTGACGAAAATGGATACCGCATTCCAGATTCTCAGTATCACAATCCACTTCCAGAATTGCCGGACGAAATTGGCTGGATTCGCTCTACTGCTGCCGTTACGCGTGGTGAATTTCAAGATCCCGAATTAAGATACTTGACCAAGCGTCACCCTGGCATGGAGAGGTGGCGTCAGTACGGTATTGCTTTCTTAGCAAGCCGCAAAGGAAACTTATCCGGAGCCCGGCGGGCGATACGAGTGTTTTTAAACGACTACATCCTCGGAAATAAGCTGGTTGTTGACCCAGACAAGTTACTTTCAACCGAATGGCGTGAGAATAATCCCTTACCATCTTATTGCGATACTTCAATAACTCATGTTAATGGGAAAATGCCCTCAAAAGAGGATGTAAGTGTTACCGAACAATTTCTTGACTACGTATTAATCGAGTATTACTCGGCAGAGAATGATTTTGGCCGCCGAATAGTTTCAGGTGACTACTCAAACCCTCTATATACACAACGAAATAGTGAAAACTCGAGGTTCAAAAAAAATCCCCGTTCAAAATCGAATAAAGAGGTTTTACCAAGTCGATTTATCCGTTATTGCAAAGACATCTTATACCCTAATGGTTCGATGACCTTCACCGACTTGAAATGGGCGCAAGCGGAAACTGAAAGCAGTTGGTTTGAGGTTCCTTACAGCCTTATTGATAAGACCGATCCAGACTGTATTTGGAGAACCAGGACTATTAGAAGGGATTCACGTTGGAAGCAGTACAAGGACGTTAAATCTGAGCTAATCACAATCTATGAAATGTGGTCTCCCGCAATAACTGTCGCATTGATCATCAAACTCGAATTACCGCTTCGGCAGTTTCAAATCAGGCTTCTAGACAGTGGGGAATCCGATACTTGGAGGTATTGCGGAAGTGTTGTGTCTTACACCGAAAATGGAGAATGGAAATATCAGGCCGGAGGTTGGGTCAAGAATTCGGGACCACTGGCGCAAGAGGATTCTAAGAAACCCCGAGGTATTGGCGTATTTAGAAGGATGCCAAGTTCTGATGGTAGCAAGATGCTTACCGGCCTGTATATCAATACGAATAAAACTGCAGATAGGAACAAAGATCAGTTTGATCGCGGGTACGAAGTTCCTTGGCAACACGCAACTGTCCTGTATTGGCTTGAAAGACTTCGCAACTGGCAAGAGAAGTACAACCCCATAGAGGGGCCTGTTTCTTGTCAAGATATGCCCCAAACCGTTATTGGAGATAAGACACCTGAACAGAAAATGAGGATGGGCTCCTTATGTTGTCTGTTCAGAGATGCCGCTCATAGAGACCAAACGCGAAGAAAGATGCCCATCGTCAATTCACAGATGGGGGGGCTCTGGAAGAAGATCCTCATGAAACTGGAGGATGTTTGCGAAGAGAAGGGGCATACCACCTCTGACGGGTCTCGGTTGATCTTCATGACACCTGAAGCACGTGCAAACACAAACGCGACAGCTGTTCTTTATCCACTGCACTCTCTGCGGGTTTCGTTGATCACTCTTTATTCGACTGAAGGCGGCGTTGACCCGTCGGTTCTATCTGAGTGTATCGCAGGACACGCTTCAGTAATTATGACGCTCTACTACAAGAAGTCAGGCATCACCTATGTTTCCGAACAGATGGATTTGGCGACTAAACGTATTAATGAAGGTGAGGCTGATAACCTACTGCGGTGGTCGAGAGACGCAACGCTTCGGCAATTGGAAGTAAATACGGCTTACGTCGACGTTTCTGTGCTCCAGGCTGTCAAAAAAGCACATAAGGACGGGGGAAGCGCCCTCGTTAGAACTAATTTAGGGCTTTGTGCAAAGGGTGGCGAAGGATGTGACAGTGGAGGTATCTGGTTTGACGATGAAACCGGCGCCGTTTCATATCGCGAAGTTCCCGGTTACCCAGCTCATAAGAATTGCGTACGGTGCAGATGGTTCTTAACCGGCCCTGCCTTCCTGCTTCCTCTTGTTCATCATTGGAACTCTCTGCATTGGCACTTGACCGATACTGGGCATCGGTACCTAGATTTATCCAGCCAGATGATTGAGTTAGAGCAGCAGCTATTTGAGTGCCAGCAAAATGGCGTGCAGTTCAAGAACAAGGCCAAAATGGAGGAATTACAGCACATTTTGGATGCTGCCTACAATGGAAACGAGAAGTTAGCAGAGGACTCTCTGTCGACACTCAGGCTGATAGCTCGATGCAAGAAGATTGTTGATGACGCTAAAAACCATGACAGCGAAGTTGTGCTTGTTGCTGTAGGAGGGATGGAAGACGTGCAAATTAACATCAGGGAGTGCAATGAACTAGAGCAAATACTGACTTCCTCTGTCGGGGCACTTATCTACGCCGATCCTGATGTAAGCAAAGCTGTGATCAAGGCCGGCGCTGCCTTTGATCGGATGTTCGACATGAATGGGAAGGAACCAGTGTTCTTCAAGCTCGATGACCGAGAACTACCCGTCATGGTGTCTCATATGATAGCGCTTCTGCAAGCGCAAGCAGGAAGTATCAGTCGAGCTGTGCCCTATATCGAGGGCGTGGGAAGATTGGCAGACATCGGGCTAGGTGGAGAAACTACTCAGGAAATATTACAGCTTGCATCGGCTGGTATTCAACTGCGCGTTGCCGGAATCGATTCCAAAGGGCCGCTCCTGATTAATACTTCTGATTCTCACAAAAACATCCCTTTGAAGCTTGTAAAAGATGTAACTAAGTAGGAACGCTCATGGCCAACGATCGGGTACTCGACCCCAATGAAGTTCTTGAACAACTGAAGGCTGGAGCGAAGTCTTCCCGAACCCAAAAATCGCTAGATATCGTCCACCAGGTCTGCAAGGAACAGCATGAGCGAGGCAGCCCAGACTTTTCTTATGGAATGATCGGAAAGCTATCTGGTGCCATAGGCGGTCCTCAACCACAGCCCATAAGGAACAAATCCGGAGAGATTTACCGGAGACTGATCGATGTTTGGGCGCGTTATGCACAAGGGTCTACGCGAAAACCCGCTGCGCCCAGAGCTCCAGCTCTTGAAGATAATCTTCTAAAGGGAATTGAAGATGGAGCTATTAAGATATTGGTGGCCTCAATCATTAGTCAAAAGAAACGATTGGAATATGAGAACCAAACACTGAAGATGGCTTTAAAGGATAGCCTAGTAATAGATATCCGTGACAAGAAGAAAGGATCTGGAGAGATTGAGGTTGTTAATCCGCTCGACTTCTTATATCCAGCTGAGTTTGATGCATTGCGTGATGCCATTTCCCCTGCGTTGATGATTAAGATGGGGTGGACCTTAAATGAAAAGACTGGAGCGATCTCAAAAGGACCGATTCCAGTGTTTAAGGCAGGCTTTGCTACAGCGATTAGGAAGATATTGGAAGATGCCAAGAACTAAGTTGTAATAGTTCAGACTTAACCTGACACTAATCCTTTAGCTCCTTAGCCACGGCCTTCTTCTGGGGCGGAGCAATCAATTTCCCGCGAAGCTCCGCTGCTTCTTCTATGGCTTTTTTTGCTTCGGCTTTAGCTTCTTTCAATTGAATATGCGCATCATCCAGAGCGCGGACAGCCGTGTTTAGTTCAGCTTGTAGAGCCTGCACTTGATTTCTACTGACGTTGATTTCCTGCCTGACCTGTTCGCTTTGCTTTTCAGCCTGATCAGTACGCGATTCTGCTTTAGTTGCGCGGTCAGTCATTGCTTCCAGCCTTGCTAACGCAACGGCTGATTGTTGCTCAGCTGTAGTTCTGGCCTTGCTCTCTGACTCTAGTAATACACGTAAGCGCTCAATTTCTGTGGCCTGTTCCACAAGCCTTTCTGCACCAGACTCGATTTTCAGTTGCGCTTTAGCCAGCTCAACCCGTGCCGCCTCTGCTGATTGCTGTTCACGCTCAATGCGTTCTGCTTGCGCCTTGATGTCCGCTGCCTGCTGTTCCAATTTCCCCATCAGCCTATCGCGTTCAGTGGTCAGCTCGGTGACTTGCTCCAGCAATTCATCACGCTCGACTTCCAACGTTTCGCCTGCACTGGATAGCTCATTGGCCTCAACCTGAGCCAGCACCAGCTTATTTTCAATCTCTGACCGGGCGCTGGCTGCTGCCCGTTCAATTTCTGCGGCTATTGCATTGGCTAAGCTCGCCGGCAGTTCTGGCGCTGCGGCTTTGGCTTTGGGCCGTGCTTCTCTCCAGACCGTTAGATGCTTGTGAACAGTACCGCCACTGCCTGTCCCGATGCGTTCACGGACTGATTTGATAGTGGGTTGCTGACCCTCGCCGATAATTGCATCGGCTGCTGCCGCGACTTCTTCGAAAGTAATTCCTGCTCTTGGCATGTCATTTTCCTCGTCACTTAAAAGATTTTATTTTTAAGTATTATGTATTCCGTATCGTATAAAATACGATACGTTACGATACGTATTTTTTAGACTAATTTTGAGTGTTCCGTATTCTTTGATCGGTTTCACCTGAAAAACTTCACTATTCAATGGAGTTCAGGGTGAAAAAGGTCCGTCCGGCAAGGGAATATGGATACTCTGGCTTTCTGTTGTGTAGGGTCACTAGAAACTTTTGTGAGTATCGAAGGCCTGGAGCTTACTGACTTCCTCATGCCGACCTTCAGTTGGGCACCGTTCGGCGTTACCGCTTTATCCCAAGAGCTCGTTTGCCCTACTCACTTAAAAAATGACACAATACCGACTATTTGCATCCGCAAATTGATAGTACAAACAAGGAAATAAATGATCACCGGTGAACTCAGAGGCCAAGTTGATAAGATATGGGAAGCTTTTTGGACAGGAGGCATCAGCAATCCGCTGACCGTCATTGAACAATTCACCTTTCTGCTGTTTTTGCGTCGATTGGACGAAAATCAGCAACTGGCGGAAAAGAAAGCCAATATGATCGGCCTGCCGATCGAAAAGCCGCTGTATAAAGACGCACACAAGGCTTTCCGCTGGCACCATTTCAAAAACCTCGACCCGGAAACGATGTTTTCGCTGTTCACTCAGCCGCAAATCGACTGTGACAATCTCACTGTGTTTGAGCACATGAAGCAGCTGCATGACGATGGCACCGGTGCCGGTGTGTTTGCCCGCTTCATGAAAGGCGCGACGTTTATGATCCCCACGCCACGCCTGCTCGATCAGGTGGTGCAGATGATCAGCAAGATCCAGATGGAAGATCGGGACACCAAAGGCGACCTGTACGAATACCTGTTATCTAAAATCGCTACCGCAGGCACTAACGGACAGTTCAGAACGCCACGGCACATCATTAAAATGATGGTCGATATGATGCAGCCCACCCACGAAGACACCTTATGCGATCCCGCCTGCGGCAGTGCCGGCTTCTTAGTGGCGACCGGCGAATATATCCACCAGAATCACCCCGACTGGTTTCACGACCAAGTCTTTAGGCAGCATTACAATAATGCCATGTTTACCGGCATTGAATTCGACAGCACCATGCTGCGCATTGGCGCAATGAACCTGCAGCTGCACGGTATTGAAAACCCTCAGCTGATAGGCCGCGATGCACTCAGCGAAGCTAATGCCGACAGCCGCGAGCAATACAGCCTGATCCTGGCCAATCCACCGTTTAAAGGTTCGCTGGACTATGACAGCGTCGAAGGCTCGTTGCTGAAAACCGTCAAAACCAAAAAGACCGAACTGCTGTTTTTAGCGCTGATGTTGCGCATGCTTAAAATCGGTGGCCGCTGTGCCGTGATTGTTCCCGATGGCGTGCTGTTTGGCTCATCGAATGCTCATAAGCAGCTGCGTGAGACGCTGCTTAGCAAGCATAAGCTGGATGCGGTGATTTCCATGCCCAGCGGTGTTTTTAAGCCTTATGCCGGGGTGAGCACTGCAATTCTGGTGTTTACCAAAACCAATAGCGGCGGCACCGATAAGGTCTGGTTTTATGATATGCAGGCCGATGGTTATAGCCTGGATGACAAGCGCAGCCCGATAGCCGCCAACGATATTCCAGACATCGTTGCCCGCTTTAGTCAGCGTGACCAGGAACATGCACGCAGCCGCACCGAGCAAAGCTTTTTGGTGCCGTTTGCTGAAATCAAAGGCAACGACTGGGATTTAAGCATTAACCGGTATAAAGAAGTGGTTCATGAGACGATCGACCATACGCCACCGGCACAGTTGATTGCCGAAATTGAGGTGTTGGATGTTGAGCGGAGCGAAGCTTTACGGGTGTTGAAGGAGTTGTTAGGGTGAATTCAACTCAACCAGCTTATCCATTAAGTTATTGTATTTCGCTATATGGTGGCGGAACCCCATCAAAAGACATTCCAGAGTATTGGGATGGTGAGATACCTTGGGCATCAGTAAAAGACTTAAAGACAACGAGTCTAAATACTACCCAAGATTCAATTACAGCATTAGGATTAGCAAATAGTTCCAGCAAAATCGTGAAGGCTGGTTCTATAATAATTGCAACAAGAATGGCTGTAGGCCGAGTAGCGATTGCAGAGCTTGATGTTGCCATTAATCAAGACCTGAAAGCTGTTGTTTGTTCTGACAAAGTACATGTGAAATATTTGTTTTATTTTTTATTTTCACAAGAAAATAACTTTAATAAAGTTGCTTCAGGGGCAACAGTTAAAGGGATTAAAATAAATCATATCATGGATATGAGAATCCCCCTCCCACCCCTAGCAGAGCAACAGAAGATTGCCGCGATTTTAGATGCGGCGGACAGCCTAAGACAGAAAGACCGGCAACTGATTGAAAAATACACCGCGCTGAGCCAATCACTGTTTTTGGAGATGTTCGGTGATCCTGTTACTAATCCGATGGGGTGGGAAATAAAAGATCTTGATGATGTTAGTAATAAAATTACGGATGGAACACATCAAAGTCCTAAATTTATTTCTAGTGGAATTCCTTTTCTTCTTGTTTCTAATATCGTAAATAATCAAATAACTTATAAGACGAATAAATTTATTTCAGAAGAAGAGTATGAACAATTAACCAAAAACACACCTATAGAGTTAGGCGATATTTTATATACGAGTGTAGGTTCATACGGCAACCCTGCGATAGTAGAATCTAAAACAAAATTTTGTTTTCAACGACACATTGCTCAAATTAAATTAAATCATCAATTGGTAAATGCTAGATATATACGTGAGATGCTATTAACAGATTTTGTAAAAAAACAAGCGGATAGTCTTGCAAGAGGTGTTGCTCAGAAGACCTTGAATCTAAAAGTAATTAAGTCTTTAAAAATAATGACTCCTCCAATAACCCTCCAAAACCAATTCGCTGAACGCATCCAGCTCATCGAGCACCAAAAACAACAGGCCCAAGCGAGCTTGGAGAAATCCGAAGACCTGTTTAACAGCTTGTTGCAACGCGCCTTTACCGGTGAACTGACTAAACATCTAGCCGCATAACCTCATGGCTAATCAGCAGGGAGCACAGAGATGAGTAACTTCACCTTTATCAAAGCGGACTTTCCAACCCTTTACGCGGATGCCGTCGAAGCGGAGCAACTGGCCTTTATCTCTCCAACCTCAACCGCCGTATTATCTCGCAGCACGTTCGAGAATGCGGTCAATTGGCTGTATGACCATGAGGCAAAACTCATCCGCCCTTGGCGCTCAGACCTCAGCACATTGATGCATGAACCGGCGTTTCGTGAGTTGTTCAACCGCAATTTGTTTGTCGAACTCAACCTGATCCGCAAAACCGGCAATGCGGCCGCCCATGGCAGTAAAATCAGCGAACAGGATGCCTTGGCCTCATTAAAATACCTGTTCCGGTTTTTACGCTTTTTAGCGATTTATTATGGCGAGAGCACGCCCGAAGCACAGGTCTTTGATGAATCGTTAATCCCTAAATTGCCCCACGCTGAAGTTGCCAGCCCAGCTAAACAGGCCGACTTTACCCGGCTGCTGGCTGACTTGGAGGCGAAGAATCAGGCGCATCGCGATGCCGAGCTGGCGCAGAGCAAGCTGGCTGAAGAAAACAGCGCGTTAAAAGCCCAGTTAGCGGCGCAGCGTGCGGCCATTGCCGCGCGTAAACACGCGCGGGAGCAGTCGGTAGACGAGCACACCGCCCTGCCCTTACTGGTATCTGAAGCGGAAACCCGCAGGCGCTATATCGATCTGTCCTTAAAGGAATGCGGCTGGACTGATTTACGCGAAGGCCGCGAACTGGAATATGAAGTCACCGGCATGCCGCTGAGCACTAACCCGAGCGGCATGGGTTATGTGGATTACGTGTTATGGGGCGATCAAGGTTTACCGTTAGCGCTGGTTGAGGCCAAAAAAACCATGGTCAGCGCGAAAAAAGGCAAACATCAAGCAGAGCTGTATGCCAATTGTCTAGAGGCCATGCACGGCCAGAGGCCGGTGATTTTTTACAGTAACGGCTTTGAGACGTATCTGTGGGACGATCTATTTGCTCCTGAGCGCGATGTGCAGGGCTTTTATAGCAAAGACGAGTTACAGCTATTGATTGATCGGCGCCGCACCCGCAAGGATTTGCGCCAGTTTAAGGTCAATGAAGCGATTGCCGGGCGCGCTTATCAGTTAGAAGCCATTGCCCGCGTGGCGGAAAACAGTGTGACCACGAATCCACAAGGTGAATTGCGGGCACGGGCGCGGCAAAGTCTGTTGGTGATGGCGACAGGGAGCGGAAAAACCCGCACCGCTTCCGCCATTGTCGACATGTTGACCAAGTGCAACTGGGCAAAACGGGTATTATTTTTGGCGGATCGCAATGCCTTGGTGACTCAGGCAAAAAACGCCTTTAATGAGTATCTGCCGCAGCTATCGGCGATTGATCTGACCAAAGAGAAAGAAGATAACGGTACGCGGTTAGTGTTCTCGACGTACCCCACCATTATGAACCGAATCGATGATTTGTCGGCGGATAATCAACGTTTTTATGGCGTAGGCCACTTTGATCTGGTGATTATCGATGAGGCGCACCGCTCGGTGTACCAGAAGTACAAAGCGATTTTTGATTACTTTGATGCCATGTTGGTCGGGCTAACGGCCACCCCCAAAGCAGAAGTCGATCACAATACCTATAGCTTGTTTGGTATTGAGGATAATAACCCGACCTTTGCTTATGAGTTGGATAAAGCGGTGGCTCAGAAGTTTTTGGTGCCGCCGAAGGCGATGTCGATCCCGCTGAAGTTTGTGCGCGAAGGCATTAAGTATAAGGACTTGTCGGAAGCCGAAAAGGAGGAATACGAGCAAAAGTTCGGTGACCCGAGCAACGGTGAAGCGCCGGACGAGATTTCCAGTACCGCCTTAAATACATGGCTGTTTAATACCGACACTGTGGATAAGGTGTTGGGGCACTTAATGACTTCCGGGATTAAAGTACAAGGCGGTGATAAGTTAGGCAAAAGTATTATTTTTGCCAAAAACCATGATCACGCGCTGTTTATCGAGGAGCGTTTTAATAAGAATTATCCCGAGTATGCGGGCAAGTTTTTGCGTGTTATCGATAACTACGAGTCCAAAGCGCAGAGCTTATTGGAGACTTTTTCTGATCCTTATGAAGAGCATGATCCACAGATCGCGGTATCCGTGGATATGATGGATACCGGTGTTGATGCGCCGCGTGTGGTGAATCTGGTGTTCTTTAAGCAGGTCAAGTCATCGACGAAGTTCTGGCAGATGATTGGCCGGGGCACGCGCTTATGTCCGGATTTGTTTGGTCCTAGACTGGACAAAAAGCATTTCGCTATTTTCGATTACTGTCAGAATTTTGAGTTTTTTGATGTGAATCCCGATGGCTTGGAAAGCACTTTGGTCAAGAGTTTAACCCAGCAGGTATTTGAGGCTAAGCTGGAAGTAGCGCTATTAATTCGTGAGCGTGCTGACAGCGATGAGGAACAGCGTGCCTTGGCGGAGGCTTATATCACGGAGTTACATCAACTGATTGCCGCACTGGATACTGATCGTTTTGTGATTAAAGCCGAGATGCGTATGGTCACCGAGTATAGCGACAAAAAGCGCTGGCTAAACCTGTCCAAAAGCGATATGGGCGACATCAACAGTCATTTATCCAAGCTGATTTTGCCGGATAAAAACGATGATGAACTGGCACGCCGTTTTGATATTTTGATTTTAACGTACCAACTGGCGTTATTAACCGGCGCATACAGCACTGACCGCTACATTAACAGAATCAGCACCCTCTCCAAGGCGTTGCTGAAAAAACAGAATATCCCTGCTGTCGCTATGCAGGTGCCGTTATTAAACGAGTTGCAAACAGAGCCATTCTGGCAGGCGATCAGCGTGGATCGACTGGATAAAGTGCGTGTCGCCATGCGCGACCTGATGAAATATCTGGATAAAGAAAAACAGGTATCGGTGACTGCGAGCTTTGAAGATGAGCTGGATCATAGTGGCATTGGTGAGCATGATTTGATTCCGGCTTACGGCAAGCTGCAGAGCTATAAAGACCGCGTAGAGTCTTATATTCGCGAACATAACGATCACTTGGTCATAAGCAAGCTTAAGACCAATAAACCCATCACGGTCACCGAAATTAACGCCTTGGAAGCCATTTTATTCGATGGCATCACGCTGGGCACGCAGCAGGATTATATCGATCATTATGGCGATAAACCCTTGGGTGTGTTTATTCGCAGCATTGTCGGCCTAGACGTCATGGCTGCTCAAGAAGCGTTTGCCGAGTTTATCCAGGCGGGCACTCTACGCGCTGATCAGATGACCTTTATCAACAACATCATCAGCTACCTGACCAAGAACGGCATCATCGACAAACGCATGTTGTTTGAGCCGCCGTTTACTAATATCCATGATCAGGGTTTGTTAGGGGTATTCGATGATGCCGCAGCGATGAATGTGATTAAGCTGATTGACTCGGTTAATCAGAATGCACTGGCGGCTTGATGGTTACTCTAGTTCAGCAATATGGAAATATACTTTAACGAGGAATTAGAAAAATCTCAGCAGCAGGTCATTCTGGGGCAAATAGGGAAAACGGAAAAAATAGTACGCCAAGCTAACAAGCTCGAAACAATTAATTAACCCCAAAATTGTATTTACCGGTTTTTTGCGAGCAATCGAACGACTGTTGAAAGATGCACACCCTGAACAATCTAGCAGCGTCAGCACCTGTTTTTTGCCCTGATGTCACCAGGGTAACGATTTCCTTTTGCTGCTGAAGTGTCAATTTAGACCGACGTCCACCAATCCTGCCTTCCCTTCGGGTAGAATCAAGTCTGCTCCGGGTTCGTTCTTTTAGCATAGCCCGTTCAAACTCGGCAAACGAACCCACAATTTGCATCATCATCCGGCCACCTGGTGTTGATGTGTCGATCGCTTCTGTCAGGCTTTGAAAATCAGCGCCACAGGCTTCAATTTTTTCCAGAATTAACAACAAATCCTTTAAGGACCGTGATAAACGGTCTAGTTTCCAAACCACGACGATATCGCCTTTACGCAGGTGTTCTAAAAGCTTATGAAGCTCTGGCCGATCTCAACGGCCGCCCGAAACTTTCACCCGAAATATCTTTTCACAACCCGAAGCCTTTAATGCTTCCAGTTGAGCCTGGGTGTCTTGGTCTTGGGTGGAAACACCAGCGTAACCGAGTCGCATGATTGGATATACCTATTGCCCATTTGTTTTTATTTTGCAATATCTTGCAACGCGCAATGCCTAATTTAATGTGTCTAGCTTTTCCGTTGCGTAAATGTTCGTTTGCGCAACCTGGTTTATAAAAATTTAAAAAATTTCAGTTGACCCCTTCATGTATAAAAGGTGTAGAATTTATTACACATTTGCAATAGTAGAACATTTAATGACTTGTTCCTGGTTAATTTTCATTGTCAGTCTGCCAACCCAAAATGCCACCGGTCGTATGCGTGTCTGGCGAGCCGTCAAAGCTTTGGGTTGCAGCGTATTGCGTGATGGCGTGTATTTATTACCAAATCGCAAGGAATTCCGGCAAACGCTCCACAACCAAGCCGATGATGTGACTTCCGGGGGAGGGAGTGCCCATATTTTGGTTTTGGAAGCCGAAAACGCGGAGCAACAACACACTTTCGAGAGCTTGTTCGACCGATCCGCCGACTACACAAAACTGGTTGAAACCATTACTCAAGTGAGCCAAACCGATTTTCAATCGGAAGGCGTGGATAAACTGCAAAAACAAATCCGGCGGTTGCGCAAAGCGTTTGAAGCCATCGTCTTGCAAGATTTTTTCCCCGGTGCCGCACGCGAACAAGTGGCAGTTGCCTTGGAAGATTTGGAACATACCCTCAATGAGCAACTGATGCCGAATGAACCCCACGCCGTCAACCGACGGATTAAACCGCTTCGGCTTGCAGATTACCAAGGTCGAGCTTGGGCGACCCGGCAACGACCGTGGATCGACCGGCTTGCCAGCGCTTGGTTAATCCAGAGCTTTATCGATCCCGCAGCACATTTCATTTGGCTGGCCGAACCGGGTGAGTGTCCTGCCGATGCGTTAGGGTTTGATTTTGATGGTGCTTTGTTTACCCATATCGGTGCAAAGGTGACTTTCGAGGTTTTGCTGGAAAGTTTCGGGTTGGCAAAGGATACCGCCTTAATCCGACTCGGTGCCTTAGTACATTACCTGGATGTGGGAGGTATCCCTGTGTTGGAAGCCGCGGGTTTGGAAACACTGATCCTAGGCATGAGACAACGCTGGCCTTCCGATGATGATTTGCTTATCGAAACGAACAAAATTTTTGATGCCTATTATCAGGCTTTTTTAGGAAACGCTTCATGAATCAACCCGATCCATTACAAACATCCCCGCAACCCGTTAGCTTGGAACAAGCCTTCTGGTATTGGTTGAAATTGGGCTTCATCAGTTTTGGTGGCCCTGCCGGCCAAATCGCCATCATGCACCAGGATTTAGTCGAGAAAAAACGCTGGATTTCCGAACGGCGTTATCTGCATGCGCTCAACTACTGTATGTTGCTGCCGGGACCTGAAGCCCAACAGTTGGCAATCTACATCGGTTGGCTGATGCACCGCACCTGGGGTGGCGTGATAGCCGGTAGTCTGTTCGTACTGCCGTCGCTCATTATCCTGATAGGCTTAAGTTGGATTTATCTGGCTTTCGGGCATTTGCCCAGTGTTGCCGGGGTGCTTTATGGCATCAAACCGGCAGTGACTGCGATTGTCCTGTTCGCCGCCTACCGGATCGGCTCGCGGGCATTGAAAAACGGGCTGCTTTGGGCGATGGCAGGCTTGGCGTTTGTCGCTATCTTCGTATTTGATACGCCGTTTCCTTTAATTGTTTTAATAGCCGGATTACTAGGTGCTTTGGGCGGCAAGTATGCTCCCCAGAAATTCGCCATGGGAGGCGGACATGGCAGCGCAAAGCAAAGTTACGGTAAAGCACTGATCGACGACGACACCCCGATTCCAGACCATGCCAAATTCAGCGGTAAAAGGTTAGGCAAATTGATATTGGTCGGTTTGACCTTATGGGGCGGCGCAATGGGTTTATTGTGTGGTCGTTATGGTTGGGATGGGGCACTGACGCAATTGGGCTGGTTTTTCACCAAGGCGGCGCTGCTAACGTTTGGCGGTGCTTACGCGCAGTGCTGCCTTATGTTTATCAAGGTGCCGTGGAGCATTACCATTGGCTGACTCCACAGCAAATGATTGACGGGCTGGCCTTGGGCGAGACTACGCCAGGGCCATTGATTATGGTCGTTACCTATGTTGGCTTCGTGGCCGGTTGGACTAAAGAGTTGTTTGGTGACGGCCAGCTTTTTCTTGCTGGGGCTACGGCGGCTTGTGTCGTGACGTACTTTACTTTTTTGCCAAGTTTCCTGTTCATTTTAGCAGGCGGGCCTTTGGTCGAATCTACCCACGGTAATTTGAAGTTTACTGCACCGTTGACCGGCATTACCGCCGCAGTGGTCGGCGTTATTCTGAACTTGGCGGCATTTTTTGCATATCACGTTTTCTGGCCGCAAGGTTTCACCGGTCGTTTCGACCCGATTGCTGCCTTAATAGGACTTTTTGCTTTGCTAGCTCTGTTGCGCTACAAAGCCGGTGTCATCCCAGTGATCGCTGTCTGCGGTGCAACGGGGTTTTCATTAACTTTCATCAAGCCGTGGCTGGCAGCATTGTTATGAACGGTCTGAACTCGTTATCTCCATCACACATGGGGTTACAGTACAGTTCTTATATTGCAACACGTAATAGGGAACATCGGTGCTTCGAAACACCGGATTCCGCAAGCGCCATCCAGGCTAATTGTTAAGCCATGTTTGCTAAGCCAGCCACCCTAACGCTTACTGCACTATTGTTTTTAAGTGTTAGCTTGGCGCCGCTCATTGCCTTGTTGGTATCAAGTCTGAGTGTTGATGGAGCATTCGGATTGGATCGATACCAGTATTTGCTGTCATCTTCCCAGCCCCGGCAATTGTTCGGCCACAGTCTGTTACTTGCCGGTCTTTCCACCTTGGCCGCGACGGTATTGGGTGTACCGCTTGGCATCTTGTTCGGTAAGACCGATCTTCCATGGCGTTATCCGCTTCTGGTCCTATTTACTTTACCTCTGTTGCTCCCGCCTTATTTCCTGTCGGTCGGCTGGTTTTCCCTGTTGGGTCAAGAGGGATGGCTAGTCCGGCTTTTTCCTGAAGCCGAAACTGTCGCCAGAATCCTTGCCGATATGTTGTTTGGATTGCCCGGTTGCGTTTTAACGCTGTCCACGGTATTCCTGCCCTTGATTATGCTCATTACGGCAACGTTTCTGCAGACGGTCAACCCACAGATGGAGGAAGCCGCAAGGCTTTATGCGTCTTGGCCTAGAGTACTTTCTCGCATCACTTTGCCGGGCATTCTTCCGGGCATTCTGTTCGTTATGCTGCTGGTATTTATGTTGACTCTTGGCGAAGTCACGGTCCCCATGTATCTTCGCTATGAGGCTTATCCTACGGAAACCTTGACCCAGTTCGCGGCTTTTTATGATTTCGATACGGCTACCGCCACATCGGCTCCGCTGGCGCTTCTTGCCTTTTTGCTGTTGATGGCTGAATGGCGTGCACGGCGGTGGGCCGTGCCCGATCTTCGTCCGGTGGAAACATCTCTCATTATCCAATCAGGTCTTGCTGGCAAATTATCGATGGTTGTGGCGGCCGGATTGGCGGTGGTCATTGTGGTACTGCCGCTAGGCGCATTGGGGCTGTATGCCTCTTTTGATGATTTTGGCGAAGCCTGGACGCGCGGGTACGATGCCTTATCGCGTAGCCTGCTGTACGCCGCAAGCGGAGCAAGCGTGCTAACGGCATTGGGGTTTTTTCTGGGACTTTTATGGCGAGAACGGACATACTTTTCCGGCATAACCAAATTCACCGCATTGCTGCTTCTCATCCTGCCGGGTACAGTGCTCGGCATCGGCTTGATCGGACTATGGAACCGGCCGGCAACCGCTTGGCTTTACGCTTCTCCGGGCATTCTCATCATGGGATATGTGATCCAGTACGCCGCATTACCAGCGGGTATTATCCATGCGGTGCTTGCCCGCCTGCCATCATCTCTGGAACACGCGGCCGCCCTGTCAGGCGCCGGGTGGTGGCGACGAGTGTTGTTAATTGTTCTGCCCTTAAGCCGACGTGGTCTCTTGGCGGCTTGGCTGGTTTCCTACCTGTTTTGTCTGCGTGATACCAGTCTGGCGATGCTGGTTTATCCGCCCGGCGGAGATACGTTGCCGGTACGTATTTACACTCTAATGGCTAACAGCCCGTTTGGTTTAGTAGCGGCCTTATGCACCTTGCTGATTATCACAGCCTTATTGCCGCTTGCCCTCTTTGGGTTATTCCCTAAACGGAAAGAATCATCATGATCGCAGTCGAATTTAAGCACGTCTGGGCATTTTATCAAGGTAAACCGGCGCTACAGGATTTTTCATTACAAATAAAGCCCAGAGAGCGGTTGGTGTTGCTGGGGCCTTCCGGTTGCGGCAAGAGCACGGTGCTACGCATTGCGGCTGGTTTCCTGGCACCTGCCCAGGGCGCTGTCATCCTGGACGACACGATCGCGGCGAAAGACGGTCGCCTTGCTTTAGAACCCGAACAGCGAGGACTTGGCATGGTGTTTCAGGACTTTGCCCTATGGCCTCATCTTTCGGTGGGCGAGCACTTGGCATTCGGCTTAAAAGCGCAAGGTGTTGCCAAGGCGGAACGAGAACGGCGTATTATGGAAACACTGCGTCTGGTGCGCCTGGACTCGAGAGTAGACGCTCGCCCGGGCGAGCTGTCCGGCGGCCAACAACAGCGCGTTGCGCTGGCCCGCGCTTTGGTTACTCAACCCCGGCTGCTATTGATGGATGAACCGTTATCCAGCCTGGATTTCGAACTGGGCATCGTGCTGCGCCGCGAGATTCTGGCGCTACAGGAAAGACTCGGATTTACATTGATATATGTCACGCACAATTTGGACGAAGCCTTTGCCATTGCCCAGCGTATCGTAGTAATGCGAGAAGGTGTTATCGTTAGAATGGGATCAACGGAGGAAATCAAAGCCTATTTCGCCGGGCGGGCACGAGCAGCCGATACAGCAGCTTTCCCTGATGCCCCGGGCCAAACTGAATCTCAAGGCTGATTAATTTAGATCGTAAGCCCTATTTTTTTAAGCATAATTTGGAGAACCTATCATGTTGAATAGACGTCTTTGCATATGCCTTTCCGGCGTTCTGCTGGGATTCGCCTCCCAAGCCCCTCAAGCTCAGGAACAACGGTTTAATTTCGATCAGACTGTAGCCGGAGGAATTCCAACCGGCTGGACCATCGCGGCCACCAATCCCGACGGTCCCTTGGCGGAATGGCAGGTCAAGGCCGATCCCGCCGCTACTAGCTCACCTCATGTACTCGCTATCATCCGTATCCGGAACAATTCAGGGGATGTCTTTAATCTCTGTTGGACACGCGAGGTTGTCTTTCAGGATGGCGCCATCGAGGTGAACGTACGAGCCGACAGCGGCAAGGAAGATCAAGGCGGCGGCCTGATCTGGCGAGCGCAGGATGCCGACAATTATTACGTCGCTCGCTATAACCCGTTGGAAAACAATCTCCGCCTGTACTTCGTGAAGGCGGGGCAGCGCACCCAACTGGCCAGCGCGGATGTTTCCGGCGTGAAATCCGGTGAGTGGTTCCGGCTGAAGATCGTCCATCAGGGAGACCGGATAAAAGCCTATCTAAATGGCAAAAAATACTTGGAGGTGACCGATCGAACCTTCTTGAAAGCTGGCGGGATTGGGCTCTGGAGCAAGGCCGACGCCGCAAGCTCCTTCGATGATATGGTGATAACCGCCCCATAACCAGCGAGCCTGTGTATGCTGGTTTCCGCCCGATGGATATTGCCGTGGGTTCTGGCAGGATCGCCCTGTGCTTGGGGTGGCCCACCCTTTGTCACCAATGATCCCGATCCGCCGGAACCGGGCCAGTGGGAGATCAACCTGCCCTGGACGCTGGAACGAAGCCGGGATGGTTCGGCGGGCGGCGAATTCGTACGTGCGGACATTAATTATGGTTATGACCGCTACACCCAACTCAGTGTCGAACTACCGGTACCTTACGGTATGCCAAGCGAAGGCGGATTACGCTTCGGTGTCGGCGATGTCTTGTTAGAGTACAAGCGACGCTTCGGCCTCGACGCTAAAGCGGGTTATTTCGGCATCAACCCCGAGCTCACTTTACCTACGGGAGACTCAGCAAGAGGCTTGGGTGCGGGACGCGCGACCCTGCAACTGCCGTTGCTATACCAGAAGCAATGGGGCAATACCACGGTCTATGGTGATGCTCGCTACAAGTGGAACGCTGGCGACGAGGGTAAGAGCTACTGGTTTTTCGGCATGGCGTTTGAGCAGGCGTTCGGCGAACGACTGAAACTGGGTGCCGAGGCCTTCGCTACCACGCCCAATGCGCCTAATGGCGAACCCAACGCCGGTTTTAATGTGGGAGGAAAGTGGGTTATGGCCCCCGGCCAAGTATTAATGCTGTCAGCCGGCCGTTCGTTTCTGAACGAACCGGAACTGACATTATTTGTGGGAGTAAAACTATTATTTTCACCTGATTCATGAAGGAGGTGCTCATGAAAACACAATGCACTATCGGAACAATCTTGTTATTGAGTCTTGTGCTGCTTCAAGCCGCCATTGGTGCGGAATCGACCGTGGTGGTCTATGTTAGCGAGGATCAGGTGTTTTCGGAACCGATCCTCAAGGATTTCGAGCGGGAGACCGGCATCCGTGTCAAAGCCGTGTACGATACCGAGGAAACCAAAGGCACCGGCGTCATGAACCGGTTGATCGCTGAAAAGAACAACCCTCAAGCCGATGTGTATTGGGCGAATGAACCGATTCGTGCAGAAGTTTTAAAGCAAAGGGAGATTTCAGCGGCTTACCGGTCTCCCAATGCTGAAGGCATTCCGGCGATTTTCAAGGACTCCGAAAACTACTGGACCGGCTTTTCAGCAAGAGCACGGGTCTTCATAGTCAACCGCGAAGCCCACATCAAACCCGAAAGCCTTAACGCCTATGTCGATCCCAAGCTGGCAGGCAAAGGCGTTATCGCTAATCCCCTGTTCGGCACTACCGCCACCCATGTAGCAGCGTTGTTCACACTGTGGGGTGATGATCGCACCAAACAGTTTCTGGACGCGCTCAAAAACAACGGCACTAAGATTGCCACCAGCAACGGCGAAAGCGCCGACCTAGTGGCGGCAGGCGAATTCGACTTTGCCCTGGTAGACAGCGACGATGCGGTCAACCGCATGCGCCAAGACAAACCCGTTGAGATGGTCTGCCCGGACCAGGGTGAAGGTCGGCTTGGCTGCTTGATTCTGCCCAATGCCACTGTGCTGATTCGCAATTCGCCTCATCCCGATGCCGGGCGTAAGCTGATTGATTATTTGCTGTCCAAGGAAACCGAGCGCAAGCTGGCTTTCGCGGACTGTGCCCAAATTCCATTACATGCTGGCATTGAAACGCCGAAGGATGTGCCATCAATAAACCAGCTAACAACCATGCAAGTTGAATACGGGGCTGTGGCAAGCAAACTCCAGGCTATCCAGCCCTGGCTAAAGCAATGGTGAAACCAGTTTCGGCGGCAATATTCGCAATCGTTGCGCTATACCCCTAAAAACACCTACAGGAGAAATACATTATGCCTGAAATCACCCAGCGAGAATTCCTCGCTACCGCTGCTACAGGTGTTACTGTGGTAGCGCTAAATCCACAAACAGTTTTTGCCAACACAGCAAAGGAGACAACAATGACTCAAAACACCCCCAGCGCATTTGCCGCCAACCATGAATTGAAACCGCTTCCTTTCGATCCCGCTAAGCTCGACGGCCTGTCTGAGAAGTTAATCAAATCCCATTGGGAGAATAATTACGGCGGTTCGGTCAAGGCGCTGAATACTGTAAAACAACGGTTGGCCGCTCTCTTAAACGATGACGACACACCGCCTTTTGTTTATAACGACTTGAAACGGGAACACCTGATGCGAACTGGCTCAGTTGTCTTGCATGAATTGTATTTTGGTAATTTGGGCGGTCACGGCAAACCGGACACCGCATTCAGTAAACTGTTGTCGGACGCATTCGGCTCGGTCAACACCTGGGAGAAGGAATTCAAACGCATGGGCGCAGGACTAGGCGGTGGTTCGGGCTGGGTGACGCTCGGTTACAATTTGCACAACGGCCTGCTGGAAAATTATTGGCAGTGGGATCATTTGCATGCGCCCAGTGCTACTTTGCCGATTCTAGTACTTGATATGTATGAGCATTCTTACCAGATGGATTATGGCGCAAAGGCCCCTGCTTATTTGGATGCGTTTTTCAAAAACATCCACTGGGAAACGGTAACTACACGGTTAGACAACGCGGTTAAGTCGCGTTCACTATGGTTGGCAGGCACTGCACGATGAAATGGATTACCCGTGAACGCCCCAAGATCGACCGTATCGCTTGCCCGTGGCTCATCGAACGCTTTATCGACAAAGAGGCCGAATTTCTCTATGTGCCAGCGACCGAGGTATTCAAAATAGCGGAAGAAAAAGGCGCTATCCCTTACGATATTCCTGGTGCGGAACTGTCGCATATAGGCGAGCTGTGTAGTTTCGATGCTTTCTTACCGAAATATGGCCTAACCGATCCCGCGCTCCAGCAACTGGCGGTCATTGTCCGGGGTGCCGATACGTCAAAATTGGATTTGACACCCCAGTCTGCCGGTTTATATGCCGTGTCGTTGGGATTGTCACAAAACTGTGCGAATGACCATGACATGCTTAAGCACGGCATGGTGGTATACGATGCGCTGTACAGCTGGTGCAAGTCTTGTCAGCATGAAAGCCATAACTGGCCGCCTGCGATTGAATAAAAGAGTGCAAAAATAATCCTGGCCTTATCCAGCATGCCCCGCCGCGTTGTCCTGTCTAGCCATGAAAAAGAAAGCCTCTTGGCATTACCGGAAAGGCAGGATGAATTGATACGTTATTACACATTCAATGAAACCGATCTCGCCCTGATCCGGCAACGCCGGAGCGATGCCAACCGTCTTGGCTTTGCCGTCCAACTCTGTTTGCTGAGGTTTCCGGGTTGTGCCTTGACTGTGGAGATAAATGTCACTGATCCAGTTATTTACTGGGCGGCTGGGCAGATAAAGGCGGATGCTGTCGTATGGCTTAAATATGCGGAACGAGATGAAACCCGGCGTGAACACTTCGTATTGTGGAATACAGTCTATCTGAAAAAGGCAATAGAAGCGCTCAAGGCAGAAGGACAACCCGTTGATGACAATCTATTGCAATATTTGTCGCCTTTAGGGTGGGAGCATATTAACCTGACCGGTGATTACGTTTGGCAGCAAAACCGAAAAGTGGGGGGATGGGCTATTTCGGCCATTACGAACCGGTGAAAAACCTTAGCGTACTATTTTTCCCGTTTTCCCTATTTGCCCCTTTATACAATTTGGTAATTTATATTTTTATACTTAAAAATGGGGTCTAATTGGTTAAATGAATAATTTTGACATGACAATGTAGGGATGTTTTGCATCTTCATATAAACTCTAAATTATCGCTAACGGCCAGTTGCCGACCTTGGTCGCTGTCCTCCGCCGTGCTAGCGTCACGGCAATCAGTCTTCGTTACTCAGGGAGATCGTTGATGAGATGCCATCTGTCTTTATTGGCCATTGCGGCTGCGATAATGTTTGTAATTTGCCCAGTTGTGGCCCAAGCCGAGCAAAATGCTGCTGTTCTGGAAAAAACCGCCGATGCAACTTCATTATCCGAAATAGTCAGGGGCGCGGTTGGGCCTTTTGAAACTTATTGCGATGGCTATGGAAATCCCGGAGCCAATGGAACCGGATATGTTTCCGTCATTACACTTCATGTGAGCAAGGTGCCCAAGACCATGATATTAGCTGGTCAAAAAGGCGAGGGTTTAGATGGAACGGTCGCCTTCGATAAGGCGGAATCCTCAGAAGCCTATATCGGTCAAATTAATCTGATCGTTGCCTCATCTTTTTCAGGGCTCAATGGCGTTATATGGGGCTACGACATCGCCAAGGCCGATGAATTGATGCGTACTCCTAGAGCACCTTTGTTCACTCTGCAACATGGGCTGGCTAAAACGCCTGTCTATTCCATGGAGCCGCTCCTTGATGCGGGAAAAAGACTCTTTGGAACCCGCGAGGAAAAGCGATTCCCCATGCTTCCCGGCGCCCATATCGTCGCCGCCCATAAGGAAATCATCGTTTCCGGTCCCACGACAGCATGGTGCGGAATGGCCCTCGGCATCGCCAAGGATCGCAGCCGTGATTCAAATCTGTTCATGGAGTTATGCGGCGAGCTAAAGCCTCGCAGCCATGGAGAAAGGAAATACTTCAGTCAGGTTTTGCACAAGCTTGCCGACAGCGTGTTACTTGTCGGCGAAAATCAGGGCGTAGGTTATAAGGAAATATACGTGGGTATCAGGCATGAGTTCATCCCTTCAGGCTATGTTGGTGCCGCTCTGGCTACCGCGCCCTATGTCGTCTTGGCAAAGAACGCGATTCCGCAGGCCGGGCCGCAAATCTTGCTGGACATGACCATCACCGATTGGGAGAATGATCGGAAAACGCTGTTCATGAAATGACAGTAGTGCAATGATCGCTCACAGCCTAGGCCAATAGCTGTCATTGGGGCTGCAAGCTTCGGCGCAAAGCCGGCTCGCAACAAGGATTTGATTATTCTCATGGCGTAACTCCTACAGCCTGGTTATAAAGCGCTATGTCGCGTTGCAACATGACTGACCGTTGCTTGGCATTTAACACCGCTTGCTGGGTTCTGGACTGGATCCTTAATAAATCCATCAGGTTAATCTCTCCGACCGCAAAACTTGCCTGGGTCATTTTTAAATGGTCTTCGGCAACCCGCCTTAATTCATTGGCGATGCCCATTTCGACACGATTGACTTCCAGATTATGCTCAGCTTCGTGATGAGCCTGTTCCAGATCGCGGGACAATTGTTCACGTTCCGCGATCAGTTTGTTTAACTCGACATTAATGGCGGCAACATGGGGCGCCAGATGCGCATCGCCGCCGAACGGGACGGTCACGCCGATATTAAAGCTTGCGGTCTGATTGCTTCGCGGGTCGTTGGTGAACTGATCGCTGTTGACGCCAACGGCGACATTGGTCTGGCCGGAACCTGTCAATTTGAGCGCATTAAGCTCCGCCTGTTTGCGTTCAATCTGGCTGTTAACCGCCACCAGGGCCGGATGATTTTGCTGAATCTCGGTTAACGCAGCTAACTTTTCCTGGTAATCGCCGGGTATCTTGGTGATTTGCGTGATGGTGGTATAACGTTTGCGGGTATGCATTAGTTCCGCTTCGGCCTGAGTTACCGCCGAGCGTTTTTGCAGCGATTCGGATTGCGCCAGCAACAGATCAGCTCTGGGCAAATCGCCCAACTCGACGCGCCGCTGTACTTTGGCCACTAACTGATCCGTGATATCGAGCTCGGTTTTGGCCTGCTCATAACTTAATCCGGCCAAGGCAATATTCCATAAGGCCCCTCTTACCAGTCCCGCCACGCGTAGCTTGACCGCCTCCGCCTGTGACAGGGCACTGCTTTCAGCCAGCTTTGCCGTTTTTTGTTCGGCATCGCGCTGGCCTATATTCCATAACGGCACCTCCACTGCGGCATCAATATAATGCAAGGTACCGCTGGTCGCTTCCTGAAAACGAAGCCCGGCTAGCGATGCGCCGGCTGTCCAGCTATCGCCTCTTTGCGCTAGCGCCGCCGCTTCTTCTTCCAGAGAGTTAAGCCAGGTCGCATCCGGATATTTCTCCAGTGTTAAATCGACGACCTTAGATAAACTCAAAGTCGCATCGCTTTCAATCAGGTCATGATGTTCGACCACATAGTCCGCATCAGCCAAACTGAGCGTTGCCGCCACAAAAAAAACAACATGCCCAAGCAGAAACCGGGGCATGAGCTTTCTAATAAGCTTCAAAAAAAACATAGGCCGAGCTCGATGCGGTTTTATGACCGCGCAATAAATAAACGATATGAAAAACAACATAAGTTCTACTGCCGAACCTATAAAATCAATAAGAACTATTGAACAGGGCATGCGAAGACTGCGGCGATAAAAGCGCATTGAACACCCGAAGCAGCATAAATGCGGCAATTTGTGACTGCACATAATACGGTTACCGGCATCTGCAATACTTGCCACTACATTAAACCTAAAACCCGATAGGAACCTTTGGTATTCAGGATGATAGTCACGGGCGATTGGGTTTTGTTTTCCCAGTACCAGCCATGAGGGCCTTCGAAAGGAGCCGTCAAAGTACCGCTGGATTGATTATCGGTACTCTCCTTAAAGCTTTTGAAGTAGCCGGTCTTGTCACCCTTGGGTTCGCCATGAAAATCAAAATAGAGTTTGGCCCCGTCAGTAGCCCATGAGTATTCCAGCGTTGCGCCTTCCACCAAATGGAATTTATATTCCAAGCCTTCGCCGGCAGGCACCATTATTTTGACCGAATCTTGCCACTGGGGCTGCGGTTGCTTTTGAGCGGCTTCAGCCGAGCCTGTGGGTTTATTGGCGGTGTCTTTTTGATTCGGACTGCTTATTTCAGACGCTTGCGGTAGAGCGATGGCAAGCGGCTGATTCGTGGCTTTGGTTTGTGCCGATAAAATGGTTAATCCCATCATTTTCCCTAATCCGGTAGGGTCAATGCCGTATTCCGCAGGCAATACCGCCGATATTAAAATAAAGGTGGCCAATAGCATGGCAGAAGCGGTGGCGATAATGAGCGATTTTAGTGATGGAACGGGAGGATTAATGTCATTCATAAGTTTATACGTTAAGTAAATAGCCGGTTATTTGGTAGCCGAACAGAATCAGTCCGCCTGTCATTAAAAGCGTATTGGTAACTGTCGAAAAGGAATAAAAACTCCTGTGCCTGCGCCAGAAATCGAGCGCAATCAAGATAAACAATAAGGCAACAAACTGGCCTATCTCCACCCCGACATTGAATGCCAGTAAGTTTTTCCATAACTCCGCCTGAGGCAGTGAAAAGCCCTGCAATTTGGTAGCAAGCCCAAAGCCATGAAACAAGCCAAAAATCATCACCGCTATTTTTGTATTCGGTTGAAAACCCAGCAATCGATGAAAACCGCCCAGGTTATCAAAGCCTTTATAGACAATGGAAAGTCCAATAATGGCATCGATAATAAAAGGATTGACCGCCATGTTGTTTAGCACGCCGAACAGTAGCGTCAAGCTATGCCCCAAAGTAAACAAACTGACATAGATCAATACGTCTCGGGTGCGGAACAAAAAGAAAATCACGCCAATCAGAAAAAGCAGGTGATCGTAGCCGGTCACCATGTGCTTGGCGCCGATATAAAGAAATGGGCCTATGGCGACGCCCTGGTTTGCCAATAAAAAACGTTCGGTATTCGCGTCAACGCCATGAGCAAAGACACTTGGGCTTAAGAGACATAAAAAGAACGGCAAGCCAAGCAGCCAAGCGAGTTGTCGTATTGCAGGTGTCATAGTTAAAAAATCCTGTTTTAAGTTTTTGAATATTGTCGCCTTGATAGCTAGAACTTAATCCCAACGCGCGCCAGTACCGCAATCATGAGAAAATAACAGCCTGCCGTCGTTGACATGGAAAGCCCCATGCTCAGATAGAAGTTAAGCCCGGCCTTGAGCAATAAAGGCAAACTGATGAAAAAAAACAGAGAAGGAATAACCAGCCAAAAAACACTGTTTGCCAACTCAGCCACTTTCCCGACATCTTTGGTATCAATGTAAAGCCAGAATATCGCCATAACGGAGACGAGCGGCAGCGACGCTAATAATGCCCCAAACAATGAACTTCGTTTCGATAGTTCCGATATCGCCACGATAAGCAGGCTGGTGACAATAACCTTGATTATCGTATAGCTCATTTTGTGTCACCGTTATCCAATACCTTTCGCATTGAGCCAAAGCGTAAATACAAGGCGGGGATCACCAGCATGTTAAGAGCTGTCGAGGTGAGTAAACCGAACAGAATGACGACGGCCATCGGTGCCTGAATTTCACTTCCGGGTTCTCCGCCTTGTAACGCTAAAGGAATGAGCGCAATCCCCGTCGCTAAGGCAGTCATCAGGATGGGCGATAACCGTTCCATAGCGCCTTGTTTAACGGCGCTGTATAAATCATTTATACCCCCGTCTTGAACCAGATGGTGGATGTGACTGATCATCATGACGCCGTTACGGGTCGCAATACCAAACAGGGTAATAAAACCGATAATCGATGCCACGGACAATATGCCGCCGGAAACATAAACGCCAATCACGCCGCCGATAAGCGCCAGAGGCAAATTTAACATCACCAATAATGCATCGCCTGCCGAATGAAAAGCGACAAAAAGCAGTAAGAACATGCCTATGATGACGATAAAGCCAATAATAAATAAGGTTCTGGACGCTTGTTCCGCGCTTTCAAACTGCCCGCCGTATTCAACATGATAGCCGCTGGGAAGGCTGACATTTTTGTCTATTCCAGAGCGAATATCATTGACCACGCCGGCAAGGTCGCGTTCAGCAACGTTGGCCATGACCACAATTTTTCGCTGCGCATTTTCACGGCTAATCGTATTCGGGCCTCGCGTTTTGCGAATATCCGCTAAAGCATGTAAAGGCAGTTGCGCGCCGGAAGACGTCATGATTAAAGTGGAACGAATGGCGTCTAAATTCTCTAAAGCACCGACGCCGTAGCGGACGACCAAGTCAAAACTTCCGATATCTTCCATAATTCTCGATACGGCTCGACCTGCAAAAGCGGTTTCGATCGCTTCCGACACCGTGTCGATACTCAAACCATGACGGGCAATCGCTTTTCTGTCGAATTTGATATCCAGGAACGGCACATCGGCGGGATTATCGACCGATACGTCTACCGCCCCCCGCACTTGAGTCGTGAGGGTTTTAATTTGATTGGCCAAACGCCGTAACTCGGTTAAATCCTGGCCGAATATCTTGATGGCAATATTGGCCCGTGTACCCGACAACATATGATCGATACGATGGGAAATGGGTTGTCCTATAACAATCGCCATGCCGGGTACGGCAGTCAAAGAAGTTCTTAAAGCAGACAAGAATTCGTCTTTACTGCGTTCTTGCATTCTTAAACTGACATCGATTTCTGAAGCAAACACCTGTTGCGCATGCGGATCTAATTCCGCACGCCCTGTGCGCCTAGCCGTCGAAACGACTTCCGGCTGTTGTAAAATAATTTCTTCCACACGCTGCGCCAGTTCGTCCGATTGCTGCAACGAAGTTCCCGGCAAGGTGATGGCGCTGATCGTTAAGCTGCCTTCATTAAATTCCGGTAAAAAAGCTCGCCCTGAGAACCCCAGTGCAATCAAGGCCACGGTAAGGCCTGCCACCGAAAGCACGCTGATGATTTTCCAGTGCCGTAAAGTGTTCTCTAGTAATGGTAGATACCGTTGCTTTAGCCAACTCACCAAACGGCCTTCTTTATCGTCGGAAATAGCGCGGGATGCCGGTAACAGGATGCTGCAAAGAGCAGGCGTTACGGTCACCGCAACTACCAATGACGTTGCAATGGCTACGATATAGGCAAACCCTAACGGTTGTAATAAACGCCCTTCGACGCCGCTGAGAAAAAACAACGGCAAAAAAACCAGCATGATAATTAAAGTGGCAAAGACGATCGAGCCCAGAATTTCATGACAGGCGTTGAACACCAAGGTATTAACGGCGTTTCGCTCGGCTTCCGGCAGGCGGGTATTCTCCCGCATGCGCCTAACCGTATTTTCGACGACAATAATGGCATCATCCACCAAAGCGCCCAAAGCGATAGCCAGCCCTCCCAGCGTCATCGTATTAATGGTTGTCCCCATCGCCTTCATCGCCAGAATTGCTGCGATCAGGGACAGTGGAATGGCCAGCAATGTTATTAAAGTCGCCCGTCCGCTCATCAAAAACGCATAGATGATGAGAACCACCAGAATCGCCCCATCCCGTAGCGCGTCCATTAAATTACCGACGGAGACAGCGATAAAATCGGCTTGTCTGAAGATATTGGCATCCAGGACCATACCTTTCGGTAAAGAGCTTTGAATATTCGCTAAAACATCATCCAGGCGTTGGGTTAATTCCAGGGTATTCACTCCCGGTTGTTTGAGTACACCTAAGATAACCGCAGGTTTGCCGTTGTGAGATCCGGTGCCGCGTTTAAGCGCCGCACCTATCTTAATGTTCGCAACATGCCGAACGAGCACAGGCTGACCGTTTCGCTCTGCCACGACAATCTCATTAATGTCGTCTATATGTTGAATTCTGCCGATGCCCTGAATTAAATACTCTTGGCCTGAAACCGTGTAAAAACCGGCAGAGGCATTCCTGTTGCTGTCCCGAACAGCAGTAACAACGTCAGTTAAAGTAAGACCGTATGCCGCCAAACGCTCGGGTTTGACTTCAACCTGGTACTGTTTGGTATCGCCCCCTATAGGGATAACTTCAGCAACGCCGGGGATGGATAGAAGCCGTCGTCTTACCACCCAATCCGCTGTGGTTTTCAGCGTTAAGCTATCATGTTGATCCGACTGTAAAGCGATAAATAATATCTCTCCCATCACTGAAGCAATTGGCGCCAGCACGGGATTGGCAATGTCGGGAGGAAGACTGCTGCGAGCCAGTTGTAATTTTTCGGCAACGATCTGACGCGCTTGATAAATATTGGTGTTCCAATCGAATTCAACGATGATGACCGCCAGCCCCACATCGGAATTGGAACGCACACGGCGCACCCCGGCGGCGCCATTCAAAGCAGTTTCAATAGGAAAAGTAATCAGCCGTTCGACTTCACCGGGTGCCATGCCGTGCGCTTCACTGATGACAGTGACGGTGGGTGCCGTTAAATCCGGTAAGACATCCACCGGCATACGTTGGGTTTCGTATATCCCCCATAGCAACAGCAAAGCGGAACCTACCAGAACAAACAGACGGTTTTTTAACGACCAGGCAATGGTGTGGGCAATCATGATCTGCAACTCCTAGTGCGCATGGCCGTGAGCACCCAATTGCGCCGGCGATGAGGAAGCCAAGTGAACCAGATAGGCACCTTTGGTCACCACACGCTCGCCTTCATTCAAGCCGCTGATCACCTGAACGTAACCGTGATCCCTGATACCTAGCTTTAACACCCGGCGCTGAAATGATTCACCTCCCGATTGAACAAAAACCACATCCTGACCGTTATCATCGATGAGTGCCGCTTCTGGTACCGCAATAGACTGTGCTTTCTCATCGGTATAGATGCTTGCCTGTACCAATGAGCCAACGGATAATTTTCGCTGCGGATTTTGGAATTCAAAAACCAGCGGCACAGTGCGTGTGACCGGATCAATCACTTGACCATAAGAAATCAGTTTGCCGTTTTCACCCAACTGAATTTGGAATTCATTGTCGAAGCCGTCAACTTTAAAACTGGCACGTTCAGGTGTTTTCAGTTGTGCAATATCCGCTTCAGCGATACGCGCATCCAGCCATAAAAGTTCCGGGTCGATGATAGAGAATAGTTTGGCGCCTTCTTCAACATAACTGCCAGAAGCAATATTGACTTGAGCTAGGGTACCGCTAATCGGTGCGTAAATCTTAATCCCTGAAGCGCTTCCAACGGATTGCTCACGCGTTTGTTTTAAGCGTTTTTCGGCGGCATTTAATTCGGCACCGGTGACTTGAGTATTGCTACGTGCCTCGATGAGCCGACGTTTGGCAATGACGCCATCCTTAAAAAGCAGTTCAGCACGGTTTTGTTCATTGCGTGCCAGTTGATCATGTGTGCGGGCTGTTTGGGCATCAAGTTCCAATTGCGCCATATCGCTAGTGCCACTGAGGCGTGCGGATAACGAAGCTAATACCTGTCCTTTTTCCACTGGCATGCCCACTTTCGGTAACGCGTCTGCCGGAGTCAGGACATGGCCGCTGGTAGGAGCGCTGACATAGGCTTCATGTCCTGCGGAGGCTTTTATTGTGCCCAACGCCCGCACGGACTTTTGCAATTCATGCCGGGTTATGACTTCGGTAGCAAAATCGACCTTCCATTGTTGTTCTTTAAGAAAGGGTATGTCGCCGCCCTGATCCTTTTCATCGTCTGCTTCGGCAAGAGCCGCCGCGAGATTTTGATAAACAGGAACTTCGCCTAATTCGTGACGGACAGTTAATGTTTTCGATTCCAATTCGACGGTTAACTGCCGCTTGCCCGCATAACGAGGTTCCGCTTTAGGGACAAAGATGCCTGGCACGACGGGTGAATCGGTTGAGAATCGTTCCGTGGGTTGATCTTTACTGCTCAAAATAATCGTGACGGTACCTTCCGCTACAGGCTGGAAGTCGCTAAGCGTGGAAAAATGTGCGGCAAACGAAGAACTCTGCCCAACCGTTAATGCAGAGAATTCGACAAACAATTCGGTTTTATCGCTGTAATCGGTAAAAACATAGGCTTTAGGCTTTTGTTCTTGATCGCCAGCTCCTGTGGTCTGGTCCGAACAAGCCATTAACAGCGTCAAGGCAATAAGAACGATACTTTTTAGTAAATAATTCATTGGGTGACTCCAGCAGTTAACCGATACAACTTTGAACACTTGCTTGTTGGGCCACTTTTTCTACCGTGAGTATCTCGGTTAAAGACCCAGCTGTTTGTGCATATGCCTGAATAACCCGACATCGATGTCGGAGATAAAGCGTTCAAAAGACAAAACCGACTGATAGTCGGTATTTAATGCAGCCGTTTATAAATAGAGCCATCATAATTTGCAAATCGTGGAGGTTAAAGTAAATGATGCAGCGGCATGGCTAATGCCAAAACGCCGCTAAAAAAGGCGATAAACAGGAGCGATGAGAAAAACACCGTGTAACGATTTACTGGCTTGGGTTGTTCCAGTAACTGTTGAATTCTGACGTCAATATGACTGCCATTGAAAGCAATAACACCTATGTCCTGCCTCGGGAACGGCGTGTTCAGTTTGCGTGCGATGTCGACAATGGTTTCCGCCACAAAAAACCGATCGCCTACTTTTTGTACTGCTGCGGCATCACAAATTTGTTCGTGCGCCAATTCCAAATCAGCCAGCAAATGTTGACGCGTAGCGGGGAAATGAAACAAGGCCGCCAGAGCCAGTAATGATCGGCGCAAAACATCGCGTCGCCGACAATGCGCTTGTTCATGCGCAAGCACTACGTCTAATTGTTTTGCCGATAATTGCTCCAGGAGTCGTGAAGAAATAAAAGCGTAGGGTGTAAACAAGCCGGAAGAGAAAACAAAAACATGATCACTGGCAATACGAAAAACACCGGGCTGCCGGTCCGGTTGACTGATAAGCCGGAGAGTTGTTTGGAAATGCCAATGTTTGACCAGTAAATGAATGCCTTTATAGGCATAAAATAACAGGACCGACGCAAGCACACTAATACCCACTATCCATAATCCGCTGGATAGATGAACAATTGGATCAAACCAACATAAATGGGCTATCCCATTCGTATGGCTGGAGCAATGCTCGGTTGCTAGTTCATGACTATCCATCCAGGAAGGCAGTAACCCGAAAAAAGCTAACAAAAGGCCGATAAGAGCAGGACTGACCAGCCATAGCGTCAGTATTTTTGATCTGATTTGGCAGGGCAATCGAGTCAGGTTATTTCTAACCTGAGGATATAAAAACGCCGACAATAAGGCCGCTAAACCCGAGAAAAAGAGTACTGCTAAGAGTCCCGACTGGATTAAGTGCAAAGTCATGACGAAACATCATTATCGCGATTTGCGCGATATTCGTTAATCAATTGCTCAAGCCTGTCAAGATGAGCCTCGTCACGGGCTGCAATATCGACAAAAGCGGCCAGCATGCCGTCTGAATTGTTTTTTGAAATCGTATTGACGACATCGTTAATCATTCGCCCCATGAGTTCATCGCGGCCTACTATCGCCTGATAGACATAAGCATGGCTTATTTTATTGCGGGCTAAAAGCTTCTTCTTGAATAAGCGTTCGAGTGTCGATTGGATGGTATTATGGGAAATGCCGCGCTTCTCTCCTAAAGCGCTATAAACACCTTTCGCATCAAAATCCCCGTGTGACCACAGATGCTCAAGAACCGCCATTTCCAGCTCTCCCAGATAAGGACGCTTTAAACTCTGCATAAAAACCAATTCACAAGTGACTTAAATATAAATAAAAATCAATTCTAAGCACCTATAAACCGACTGTCAATCGGTGTTTTATTTATTCCCAGTGCTGGTTTAATAAGCACTGAGTAAATCCATAATTTCGCCTGCAAATGAGCAACATCATTTATTTACAAATTTTGAGCCATATGAAGTAGACAAAATAGCCGTTTTCCGCTGTACGCCTATCCGTCTGTCGTATCCCTGCGGCAGACGGATTTCATCCTTAGGCGATCATCAGCCGCTGTTGAGTAACGATGACATGTCATTCATCGTCCTCTATAAAACAAATGTAGAGCTGAGCATTGCAACGGGTATTGCCTATCAGACCTATTCGTTTTCGGTTTTTAGAATCTTTCCGTTAGTATCCAGATGGAGCTCGACTTCTTTTTTCCCCGTCTTGATTTCCACCTCATAGCCGGTCAGCGTCCCATCGGGCTTCATTAATTTCTCCGCTTCTTTAATTTCGGCCTTGGGATGGGCTTTTTGACCGCCTGAGCGACGGGTTCAGGCAGTGATTTGCCGTCGATTTCCTCTTCTTTCTGTAACAGCGTGGACCCAAAAGCGACATTCAAAGTTTTCCGCTTAATGTCGGCTGAGATTCAATGAGCTGCCATTTAACGCCGAAGGCGCAGCAGTCCGCTTGAACGACTTGTTGAGCGGCATTTGCCTTGCCTTTAAACATGTCAAGGGCAAACCACGGTTCAAGACACCTTTGTTTTTCCGCCTATTGGCCTACCGAGCCGTAGATTACACCTTGATCCGAATATTCCGGAACCCAACGCGTCCTGTATGCGATTGTAAGCCGATCCATCCGGAATCTACATCGTCAGCCATGGGCTTACCACGATAGGCATCGGTGTTCGTGTAGGTCGTCGTCAATTCGCCATTCAGATGCACCGTATAGACGTCTCCGACGGCGCTTTTGCGAACCTGGATGGAATAGTCATTCCAATCGTTAAGCTTGGCCTGGCGATTTGGGCCGCGGAAGTCTTGCTGGATTCCGCCCGGCGTAGTTGGGATATCGTAAATCGCGCCCGTGCGTTTCTTGTCCATGCCGTTCGGTTCGCCTTTATCACGGTTGCCCAACGCGAGTTCGTCGATCTGGATCTCAAAGCCCGTGTCAACGGCGACAAATGTCAGGTCGTTGTAAATGTCGCTGCCACTGCCATCGCGACGTGGCACGGGCTTGAGCGGATTACGGAAGCGCACGAATACACCGGAATTGTCGTCCACGCGGTCCAGGAAGAACTGCAGCCGCAACTCGAAGTCATTGAAGCCTTCCGGGAACGCGAGCAGTCCCAGTCCCCCGAAGGGACGTGCCACGATCACGCCGTCACGCAGGTCGAATTTGCCCTGACCGAACATCCGCCAACGGCTTAAGGAGGCGCGCGAGCCGTCAAACAGGGAGCGGAATCCCGCTTCGGGAGCAATCTTTGCAAAGGGTAGCACTTCGCTCGTCAGTTTTTCGCCGGTGCGCCGGGCCAGCGCCACGCCGGTGAGCATTGGGTTCGGCGAGCCAATGGTGGGGAACAGAGCCGACCCGACAACGTAACAGTTGGTAGTATCGTGGATGCGGCCGAATTCGTTGGTGACGGATTTCGCCACGTCGTCCCCCATCCAGAGCGAACCGGCCTCGTGATGGGTCGTTCCCAACCCGTCCCGGCGATCTCCCTCACGAGGATATGCGTTCCGGATGTCAGCCGCTGTCGCGGCGGCCACCATTGGTATCACTTGAGTTTTTGTCAGTAGTTCGAAGGGGTGCCCATTGGCGAAAATCAATGCCACCTGCTCGGTGAAATCGTCCATCGCATCCCACAGGGCATTGTCGTCCCGGGTTTGTTGGCTTGCATTGGGGTCGTTGACGTGGGCGTTACCAATGGAGACTTGGGCGCGGGGGCGAAAGAAGTCTTGAGGAGGCACGTCCGTCAACGTGATGTTGCTGTCGGGATTGTGCGGCGACATTTCAGCGATCCCGCGCAGCACAATTGCAATACTCTTGTCGTCGGCCAGTCGCAGCTTTTCCATGGAGTCGAGGTCCGGGACTTTTTTGAACAACTCGGCCTCGGAATCCGAAAGGGCCGTACTGCCACCCGAAGCGGTGATTTGCAGGTGGAAGAATCGGTCCTGTCCGTTGATGCGAGTTTTACCCTTCACAAACAACGCCGATGCTGCAAGCGCCTTGGGCAATCCGGGATAAGCTGCGATCGGAATGCGCATGCCGAAGTTCGACCGCAAGTGACACATCAGATTCTTGCCCATGCGCTGGGCGGCACGCCCAGAAAGCGACTGCTGAAAAGTCATTAACGCAATGCGCGTGCTCTCGATCATGCTGGCCCCGAGCACCACAACGCCTTGACGTCCGTCCGGCTGCGGGGGTCTCAGCATGTATTCGACTGTCACATCGCCGGGTCCGATGACACGGACACCGATGACTCGCACCCAATTGTCCCCTTGTGTCTCGGTGATCAGTTCTTGTACATGACAACTGCCGACGATCATCAGTCGCTTGCGTGCATCCGCCTCCGGCCCAGCGCCATCCGCTTCCTTGGCGGCCAGGCGTGACGCATTCGTGACCAATGGGACGGCGCTGAACTTGTTACCCGGAAAGTCTCCGGGCACGGCACGAGATTCAACCGCCAGCGGGGCTTCTAGTTTGAGCGCGTTGAGCAACTGCGGGCGCGGTGTGGCGTCTCCTGACGGGAGGTCTAGCATGCTCCGCAGTTCGTCGTCCGTCGGATCGACGCCGTTTTGCAGACGGAAAGCGCGTACAATGGGACTCTCCGGAAGGTCATTCAGCGCCATTGTATTTGCCGGACGGCCCGCTCCAGTTAGACCCTCGAGGAGACGGGCGCGTAGCTTTCGATGCAACGGACCAAAAATGAAGTCGTTAGTAGTATTTACCCCAATCTGTCCACCCGATTCATGAAAGTAGGTACTCTTAAGTTCAGCGGCGACAGTGCCAGGCCAATTCGCCATCTCGTCGCCTTTCGCACCCTCGTGCAGAAGTTCCGGCGACCAACCGCCCCACTTCAGCGACCGACCTCCGACCGCGTACAGCAATCCAGATCTAGCATAGCCCAGGCCGGAGTGGGCTTCCCAGGGAACACGAAAACCGGGTGTCGGATCACCAAACGCCGTGTTTTGTACATGCTCGGGAGCCACGAATGGCCCTCCTTCTAAGATTAGAATTCTACGGCTATTCGTCGGGTCGAGAGCGAAGAGCCGTTCCGCCAAAACGCTTCCAAACGTCCCGCCGCCAACGATGATGACGTCGAAGGGATACGTATGTCCATGCAGTGTTTGGTTAACGCTGTCGGTCGCCTCCTGAAGCGTGTTGCATAGGAACCGGCCCATCGTATCCAATGTGAAGCTCGTATTTTCTGGCCCGAGTAGAGCTGCCATAATCTTCTCCTCTAATAAAATGCCTGTGGGTGGTTTTGTGAGAAATGAAACGAGTATTAAGGATCTGTGTTCGCCATCATGGGGACAGCAAGTCTTAAGTCGCTGCAGGTAGCCTTAGCAAAACAGCTCATTTCTAATGAGCAACATTAATCAAAAAAGATCAACAGGCGTTTTGCGTGGACTTGCAAGGTAAAAGCCTCAAGCTCTTCAGTCAATCAGTGTGAGTACCTAGCAGAGAGCGATCTTTTTAATTCATGACTCCCGGTAAAGCTATTCCGCGTTTTAATCACATTAACGATTCTACAAAGTACATTTGACAGCTACGTTTTTGGGGTTCGCTACGGGCTTCGCCCTGGTCAGCTCAAACGTTGATCGACAGCTATTGATGTGGCTACACTAAACCAATGGGATGGACTCCTCCCACCTTGTATCGGCATCAAAGTGCCAGGCTGATATGATTTACTTATCAGACAAACTAGCGGAGGAGTCCGAAATGAATATTAAACGGATAGGTATCGATTTAGCAAAACAGGTCTTTCAAGTTCACGGCGTTGATAATCAAGAAAAAGTGGTGTTACGCAAACAGCTTCGCAGAGCGCAACTACTGGATTACTTTAAAAAGCTACCGCCTTGTTTGATTGGCCTTGAAGCTTGTGGTGGTTCGCATTATTGGGCGAGAGAGTTACAAAAGCAGGGGCATACGGTTAAATTGATGGCGCCCCAATTTGTTAAACCTTATGTTAAAAGCCATAAGAACGATGCTAACGACGCGGAGGCAATCTGCGAAGCGGTAGCGCGTCCCAACATGCGGTTCGTGGCCATTAAAACCATCGCCCAGCAAGATATTCAGGCCATCCATCGTATTCGAAGTGAAGTCGTGCGCCAGCGTACCGCGAAAGTTAACCAGATAAGAGGCTTGCTCGCCGAATATGGCATCGTAGTAGGTCGACGTGTGGAGGTACTTCGTAAGGCCTTGCCGCAATTGCTCGAAGACGCTGAAAACAGCTTGACCGTTGATTTTAGAATGCTGCTGGAGGGTTTACAACAGGATCTTGTGGCGCTGGACGAGCGTGTTGATGATCTGGACAAGAAAATAAAATCATTGGCCAATGACAACCCGACCGCTAAACGTTTACAGCAAATCCCCGGCATTGGCCCGACGATCGCTACGGCCTTGGTCTGCGCCATCGGAGATGGTAAGCAGTTTAAACGTGGTAGGGACATGGCCGCTTGGTTGGGGCTCACGCCCAGACAGCACAGCAGCGGAGGCAAAGACCGGTTGTTGGGGATCAGCAAACGTGGTGATGTTTACTTGCGCACGCTGCTGATTCATGGTGCCCGATCTGTGCTAAACGTTGCGGGGAAAAAGGATGATCCGCGCAGTCGCTGGTTAAACAGCTTATGTGGCAGACGCAATAAAAACATTGCTGCGGTCGCCTTGGCGAACAAGAATGCCCGCATAGCTTGGGCCCTGTTGAGCAAAGAAACTGATTACCTGCCGGAGAGCGAACCCGCTTGAGTTCGAAGGCAAGCCTTCAAACCCAAACGGGTTGAGATAAAGGAACCCATCCACCCACGATTGTGAAGCAATAACTACTGATGGCAAACAGGTCGAACCGGCGTTTGTAAAACCCGATGTGTCCGCTGTGCCCAAGTGCACGTTAAACCGATAAGGAACAAACGCGCGAATAGCCCATTATGGCCAGAGCTTGTGCTCAAATAACAGGCCGGATAACGTGTGCAGTCGTCCCCAATCTTGACGTAGTAAAGTGCTTGCAAAACGGGAGGAGTCCATATACGGACACACAATTTAAAATATTGTGAAAAGAGTGTGAGCCCAAATGAGCCGAGAAAAATCCAAAACCTATACAGCCGAATTCAGAGCTTCAGCAGTCAAGCTAGCGAATGAATCGGATAAACCAATCGCTGAGGTAGCCAGAGATCTTGGCATCAACGTCAATACCCTGCATACTTGGATAGCAAAATATAGCCGTCCCAAAGAGGGCGATAAAACCATTCGGACTGATGATCATCTCTATGAAGAATTAAAGCGTCTGAAGAAGGAAAACGCCCGATTGACTGAGGAGCGCGATTTATTAAAAAAGGCGGCCGCGTACTTTGCCAAGGAGCAACGGTGAAGTACGCCTGGATCAAACAACATTGCTCCGAATTTTCAGTGGATTCGCTGTGTCGTTTTATGCGGGTTTCCCGAAGCGCTTACTATGAATGGCTTCATCGTGCGCCAACGCAGGCTGAAAAAGAGGATGCCGAACTGACAACCCTGATTCAAGGTGTGTTTAAGAAAAGTCGTGCGACCTATGGAATCCGGCGCATTAAAAAATCGTTGTTACACCGTGATGATCGGAAAGTCAGCCGTCGCCGGATCAGCCGGTTGATGCGAGAAGCCGATTTGGCTTGTAAAACCAAGCGCAAATTCAAGGCCACCACGGACTCCAAGCATGATCAACCGATTTCACCTAATCATCTAGATCGTCAATTCACAGTGGAACAGCCTGATCAAGCCTATGCCGGCGATATCACCTATATCCCTACGCAAGAAGGTTGGTTGTATTTAGCCGTCGTGATTGATCTCTATTCACGGCTTGTCGTTGGCTGGGCTATGGCCGAACACATGCGGACCAAGCTGGTCAACGACGCGCTAATGATGGCCCTTTGGAAGAGAAAACCTAATAAGGGGTTGTTATGGCACAGTGATCGAGGGAGTCAATATGCGTCAGAAAGTCATCGAGCGTTATTAAAGAACTACGGTATTAAGCAGAGTATGAGCCGGAAAGGGAATTGCTGGGATAGTGCGGTTTCAGAGAGCTTCTTTCACACCCTAAAAACAGAACTGGTACACCATCAGACCTATCAAACCAGAGAAGAGGCTAAACAGGCTGTGTTTGAGTATATTGAAGTGTTTTATAACCGGGAGCGACTTCATTCTGCCAATGGCTATTTGTCGCCCGTAGACTACGAATTGCAGCAAAAAGCTGCTTAACCATGTGTCCGGAAAAGTGTTGACACATCATATCTGTATTGCAGCCGCCATTTGACTGAAATTCTTGAATGTCGCAAAGTGGCCGAATTTTGCCTTTCATTAACTGGGAAAGGACTTAAAGTTATGGCTCAATTTGAGCAGTAGATTTGGAAACAGCTTTTAACTTTTTCTACTGATCAGCATATTTTTGCTATCCATTGAAGCCACGTATGCTTTTATTATCAATAGATATAGAAAATATTTTGGAAGGCTTTAACGCTCTTTCGGTATAAAATTGGTAAAACTTCGACGCCGTTTTCCAGCTTGTCTTCCGGCAAATAGACGAGACGATGTTCATGGTTTATTCGTCTAGACCAAAAACCTATCAGATCCCCTTTGAGAGGTTCCGGCTTGCTTGTTCCCTTGAAAGGGGGCCTTTAGCACTCTTCTATTAATTTATTTATCTCACTTACTATCTGTGGATCTTCAGCGTGCCATGAGAGGTATTCATTCCATGCACTGTCAGCCCATAAAATTGCGGCGGATTTAGCTTGTTGTTTGTTGCGGCTCTTCTTGTTTTTCATGGTGGATAAGTTCTCGTGGTTGAGACTTACCGGCCTTAAACTGAGCAATAGATTCCATTAGGCGACTGGCATTATTCGCAGAACCAAGGAGATAAAGCGTTTCCTCAATGCTATTGAAATCATCCAGAGATAACATTACAACGTGTTCACCATTTACTCGAGTGATTACCGTTGGAACGTGGTCTTTGCAAACGTCGTCCATCACTTTTTTTAAGCTGGCTCGCGCTTCAGTAAAAGTTAAGATGTTCATTATTAATTGACCTAATCTTGTATATATGATGCTGCTCGTGCTCGTTAATCTGTGAATCGGCATTGAAATTTTACCGCTTTTTGAATCAAAAGGGCGTCCAATTCTTTCCGGTTCGCTGTTCAAGCGCGTGCCATTGAACAGATTTCTCAAATTATCACTATGTCGATTGGTAGAAAATGGTCAACGCCGATTAACAGCGTATCACCCCATTCTTCGATTATCCGCCTGAGATACGCCGCATCATTTATACCACCAACGCCATCGAATCGGTGAATATGAGTTTGCGTAAAATCACCAAAAACCGGGCGGCGTTCCCCAGCGATGAGGCCGTATTGAAATTGTTTTACTTGGCGTTGTTGAATATCAGCCAAAAATGAACAATGCCTCTACAAAACTGGAAAGCCGACCTCAACCGGTTTAGTATTATGTTCGAGGATCGGATGCTTATCCGATAATTGAAAAAATCCGTTTACACAAAATTCGGGACACTTTCATTCGACGTTTCCAACTTGGTGCACACGTTTCCAGGATATGGAGTATTTTCGATCGGAAGTTTTGAAAAGCAATGACAATGACATTAATTCAGCTGATTACATGATGAGTACTTGTAAGCTACATTCACAATAACAACCACAGGTAGTCAACGAATGACGGCTTTCCAATGTTGAGCAGCCGTTCATTAGAAATTGACGATAGTCTTTTCTTGGCCGACTGTTGCCAGTCATGATAGCCAGCTATGACCAGGTCAATCGTCCTGCGCATCTATGAACCATTGCCAATGGTAAGGCTTACGTAACGGGGATCATATAGGTTATCCAATATCCTATAAATCGATTACAATCGGCGCATTGATCGGCCGGTACCTCCCATCACAAATTGAGGCATTGATGAAAGTGGTGCCGTTTTGTTGCAGCACCCCATAGCCTTCATGGATATGCCCGAAGATGTGCGCTCTCGGCCTGATCCGCTGCAAGGCTTTGAGCAACTCCTCACAACCGACATGCTCACCGCTAGGGACCTGGTCCAGAATACCAAAGGGCGGCGAGTGAGTGATCAGCACGCCGGTGTCCTCGGGAACCTGAGCCCACACTTCCGCAAGGGCTTGCCCGCGTGGCAGGTTGAAGGCCCAGTCATAAAATTCGGGTTGCCAGGGCGAACCCCAGAACTTCACACCGCCAATGTCAACGCCACTGTCTTGCAGATAGATCGCGTTCTTGACCAGAGATTGGGCGGCTTCACGGCCGGCGTCTGCCAAGACCCAATCGTGATTCCCGGCCACCAGCAACTTGTGCCGATGAGGCAGCCCTCCCAGAAAACGATCAAAGAGCTGAAGCTCATAATCATGACCGCGAAGGCAGACATCGCCCGCCACAATCAGCACGTCCCCTTCTGGAACCTGGATCGAATGAGGCGGGAAATGGGTATCCGACATACACACGAGGCGCAGACCGTGGCCGGGCTTAGCCGCCTGTTGCCCAGAGGCCTTAGCCCTTGCCTGAGCGGAAGCAGGTGTTTGCATCTGCGCACGGCGTTGGGTTACGACGCTATCGTTGTCTTGTCTGCGGGTCATGAGGGCATCATCAGGTTGTTGCGGCCCGTTGCCTTGGGGGCCGCCGCACAAAATAGGGGAATTCATCGGTTAATGCATCAGCCGGTATTCCTGCGTCACGTCCCTCTCATCCCGGACTTGATTCAGCGCTTTCCAATGTGACCACACATATTCGGCATCCGGGTCAAAACCAGGCTGGCCGTCAAGCTGATAAACGCGGCCGCTCCTGGTTTTAATGCGCATTTTTTCGCGGTCAAACGATTGGATCGCCGAACTGACTCGTCCCTTCCCTTTCCGGGCCACATAGCCGACCACATGCCTGGATTGATCATTGGGTTCGTCGAATCGCGCTTCACGTATCGACCAGCGACTAATAGTTTCTTCCGGTTCCTCATGAACCGGGGCAACAGCAAAAATAGGCATCACAATTCTCTTTGTTAGGTTAACGGTTTCCCGCGGGTTGAAATCCTCTGGACTGATGTCATAAAGGCCATTAGCCGTGGATCTATTGCCCGCGTTTCTTATCACAGCCTTGCCGCAAGCGGTGATCAGTTCCTGCTGGATCAGCCGCGGCTCCAGTCTGCTGCTGATGATCTTGCGGACCACAGCCGGTGACAGTTCTTCACTAAACTCTTTTCCCCAGTCATGACCACGCCTGATGTTTCGGTAGATGGAACTCAAAACGTTTTCCATTTGCTGGGATGTCGGTCGTCTGACTTCCAGGATCGTAAAGCGCGACAGAATCGGTTCAGCGATTAAACCAAGATCATTCGCCGTGCCGACCCAGACGATTTTCGAACAGTCCGTCGCGATCTCCAATCCTTCATCGACAAACTGCGCGGATGTCTCTTTTTCGAGCAGTTGATATAACGCTCCCAGCGGGTCATACCGCTTGTCCCCGCCAGCTTTATCTATCTCATCCATCACGATCAGCGGATTGGCCCGTAGCCCTCGAGCCAAGGCCTCAACCACCCGGCCGGGTTTGCCTTCGGCCCACCCTGACGACATGCCGCCTAGCACAAACCCGGCCGTCATACCGGAAAAGCTGACCAGTTCGAAATGCGTATCGACAATTCTGGCCAGCGCTTGGCAAAAGGCGGTTTTACCGATGCCCGGAGGGCCGGCAATCAGCAACGGATTTGCCGCAAAAGCACCACGCCCAGCCAGGCGAGCCAAGGCAAATTGTTGCTGGTAAAAATCGATCACCTCGGAAAAGTTCGGAAACTGCTCGCCGAGTGCGGCCAGATCATCAAAGATAGACTCGGATAATAAAGCCAACTGCAGAAAGCCGGCCGTATCATCGAGGAAATCAAGATAGCGTTGGTGATTACGATACAGGTTGCTTTTGCGCTCATGCTCTTTGAGTATCGCGTGCATTTTCCGGGTATTGAAAATCCGGACGACCTCCGGTAACTCATCAAAATCGATCTTTTCATATTCAAACGGGTACTTGTCGGAAAGAGCTTTTTGTCTTAAATAGTGTCGGAACTGGTTATTTTTGTCGTGCGCGTACATACTTTCTTATCAGACAGAGAAACTGGGGCCTACTTAGGCAGGGAACGACTTGAATCCAACGCTTCAGCTATTTGCGGGTAGCGTAGGGAATCAATTCAGGTTGTGCGGAACTGCGGTAAAACCAGCGGATCCAATTTTTAAAAAGTCGTAATAAAGAACATGACTCAATCGGGACTGGCGCAGAATGTAGGGCCTAGACACTCCTGCATAGTTGGACTTTTGAGTGGTTGCCTGAGAGCACAACTGAAGAATATGACGGCCGACATCCGTTCTGAGCAGGGCCTCTTTGATAATACTGTCGGAAACTTCACGCACCACATCATGTATAACAGAGAAACATTGAGAGACCGAGTAATGCTGCAGTAGCGTTAGAAAAATATCTTTTAGCTCGTCATTCATCTCAACATCAAACTTTCTTTCCTCCGCGAGATGATGTAGAAATTCAACGCATTCTAAAGCCGCAACTTCCAGCCAAATGACTTTCACTTCACCTCCCAGGGCAATCGCGCTTAAATTATCCCGATGACGCGAAGTAAATACTCATTGTCCCACCCGGCCTTTAATCGCTTGATCTTGATGCCGACTTTCGATGTTTTTTCAGCCTTGATCAGATTCAGGGCAA